>JXWR01004134.1_pt1 | contig 14279 bp, 6 predicted proteins | sample 315541 | NCBI WGS metagenome assembly JXWR01 (sample SAMN03273951, study PRJNA271842) | soil metagenome | isolation source: rice field ambient CO2 | place: India: CRRI Experimental farm Cuttack,Odisha-753006 | collected 2013-12-17
ACTTTCGTCGTTGGTAAAGGCAGCAATTTTGATATATCTCAAAGGCTTAGGAAATGTCACGCTACCGGATAAAGGCGCTGTACCTCTTTCACCGACTACCAATGTAGTCAAATTAATTGTCTGTTGCGATTGCGGTCTGCCAACTTCTGCTGCGCGTAAATATCTTAGTGCCTTTGTAACAGGCATGTACAATGGGCTTGCTGTAGCTGGAGATTTGGAAAATGTGAAACTTGAAATAAATGGATTATTCTTTTCAAATTACTCATAATTCATCTCTTGGACTAATAATGTCAATTAATTCGGTCTTGAAAACTAAGTTGGCCTTTGGAGGAATAACCCCACCGGCACCACGTTCACCGTAGGCTAATTGATAAGGAATAGACAATTTTCTTTGTTCACCAACACACATTCTAGAAGAAAAAGAAATCGTTAGTAATAGTCTCTTTATTTTCATCACAAAATAGAAAAGGAGGAAAAAAAAGCATCCTTGGTAACTTTTCTATAACTAGCCGTAGTGATAATGGTAACACTATACCTCCACAATGTCATTTCACTTCATGCGTCGCAAATAGTACTATACATACCCAACTAAACCTTGGTCCCAGCCTTTAATAACCTGTCCTTTTCCCAATTGAAACTCAAAAGGAATACCTCTCAGCAATGAGCTGTCAAAAATCTTGCCATCTTCAAGTAATCCAGTATAATGGATCTTCAAAGTATCACCTCTTGCAGATTTCACTGGACAGTCTTCAGCAGCAACTTTTTTAGTGATGCCAATTCTAAGCTTGTTGTTCTCATCAGCAGCGGCGACTGAAGCGAGGGTAAAGAAGGCAGCAAGAATGGAGAAAAGCGATAAAAGTCTGGTACTGAGCATTTTTTATGTGTGTATGTATGTGTGATTGTGGTGATCGTTTTTTTCTTTTTTTTTTTTAAATATCACTATAGTTGTTCTGAAAGCAGACAGTTGGGTGCTTGCTGTGCTGCGTGTTGGTTCTTGATGTTGTTACGTTGCGTCGTTGAGTCTCGGGGGTTTAGCTATAGCAGGGCACGCAACCGGCATAATGCTCATCTGCTAACGTCAATTGACGGACTGTAGTAGATAAATAGATCTTTACGGAATGTTTACATTGGTATCTCCATTGGGCTCCCCGAAAGCAGTGAAGAACCTAAAAATGAGCAATAATTGGTATAATATTGTCTCCAGCTTTGTAAAAAGCTCTTCTAACCTTCGAATTGTCTCTCTGAGAGTGGCTGATAGTGCTGTTTTTTCAGCAGCAAAGACAGCAACAACAGCAACAAATGCTGGCGAGAAACACAATATTCTTATCTTGGATTCATCATTCAATCCTCCACATAAGGGCCATGTGTCAATAATTGAAAATGCAATAAATTACTACAGCAACAAAACCCAAGCAAGTACTTCAGCACCAGCGACGACGGCCGCAACGGTGGTGTTAATGCTTTCCGTGAATAATGCAGATAAGCTTCATCCCAAACCAGAGCTGTTTGATAAGAGATTACAATTAATTGACTTGCTTAGTGATTACTTGTACAAGATTAATAAACAAAAAGTGTCGGTGTTGATTTGTTTGACCAAATTTGCTAAATTTACTGACAAATATCATGAATTCAAGCAATTGCTTTTGCTGTTGAACAACAACAAGATCAGCAATGAAGACACCACGCCAGCAGCAGCCCAACAGCAAGAAAAAGATGCTAATGGAGAAGAATCAAGCGATTGGATTAAATTGCAAAGTGGGAATAATGAATTATTAAACTATAGCATTGCATTTCTCGTTGGGTTTGACACAATTGTCCGTATATTTGATGCTAAATACTATCATCCAAATAGCATTGAAGAATCGCTTCAAGAGTTCATAGCTGGGAGTGATTTGCTTTGCCTTGCCAGAAATACAAGCAATGGCAATAGCAATGACCTAAGCGAACAAGAATCATACGCTAAAAATATCAAAGATGGTAAAATTTTAGGTGTACCTGCAGCATGGTCATCAAAGATAATTGTATTGAATCCAACAAAGGGTGAAGACAGCAGCTTAGGGAAATTCATCACTAATGTTACAGCTACTGAGAAACAGCCAACGCAGTGCAATGACAAAGAGACAGAAGAGTTTTTGCGGTTTTTGACCACCATTTCTTCGTCTGAGATTCGTAATCAGTTGGAAAAATATTTTGGTGATGAAAAGAAGAGTGCAAGTGGTAAGGATAAAGAGGATATTGACGAATTTTTACAAAAACGAACAATAAAAGAGATTGCGGATCATATTTTGCAACATGAATTTTACAACAATTAGCTATACTTTTTGGCGGATACCAGATAGTAGCGTTGACTAGGCAATAAACAAATATATGAAAATAAATGAGAATTATGGCTATAACGAGAATGTCGTTTTAGATTGTAGCTTCATAGGTTTGACGGTGACACTTTCCTGGTCTAGAAAATAGAAACCTTTTATTGACAGCCTAATCTACTGCGAAAAAGTTCTACAATCCCTTCACATCCAAAACGGAACATAATTCTATGCAAAAAAAATGTATAATATATTAGCTAAAAAAATAAATATCAGCACTGCCATTATTGTAAACATTTCACCCTACACATCCTTACTCAATCGTACCACATCTTGATTAACTCTTCGGAAACCGCACCTGGAGTCAACACCCCCAAATCTGTAATCAAAGCAGTAATGTACTCATGCGACGTGAAATCTAATTTTGGCGAATGTTGAATTAAATCTTGTTCTTCTTCGCTATTGTCTCCTTCCAAACTTTTGCTTTCGTTATTGACTATATCTTCGCTACTGCTGTTACTACTGCCGCTGCTACTGGCACTATCACTGGTATTGCTATTGCTACTGTTATTATCAGTCTTGAAATTCAAAGGATTCACATCGAGCTGCAAGTCGTCTGGTCCTAATGGATACAATCTAACAAACTTGTGAGATTCAGCAGCCACATAAACTGGCTTGTTGAAATTTTTGGCCAAAAGGGCAATTTGGAAAGTACCAATATTATTGATGATCCCACCACTTTCGGCCACACCTTCAGCACCAACAAGAACCTTGTCAACCTTGTTTATTATGTAACCAACACTACTGTCGTGAATCAATGCAGTAGGAATCCCCTTGGCCTTTAATCTTTTGCTAAATGTGATCCCCTGGGAACTTGGCTTAGACTCAGTAAGCACGATTCTGAACCGCACATGACGGTCAAAAGCGTACTGAAGCATATGAAATATCACTCTGGAATAGCCATGGATCAACAACACATCATCGTCTCTAATGAAATTGAAACCGGTTTTGGCAATTTTAGTTCTTGCTTCTTTTGATCTTGAAAGAAATAGCTGTCCATTCTCACCCAAATGCTGTTTGCAAGATTCCCAATCACTGTACAAGTGCAAGTTACGCAAAATGAAACGGGAAAACAAATCACAACCAGCACTGAGGGAGATAGAGTTGGCGATATTGTTTTTAAGAGTACTAGAAGCAACTTCCAACAAGTTGATGAGTTCTGCTTGGGTGGATGGTTCTTTCTTTTGGATCAACTTCACCAATGACTCAATAGCAGCAATCGGCTTGGTGATGTCTGGGTCTTCTTTGAGGAAAGTGAGGTATGTGCCGACAATGTCAAAGTCACCAATGACACTGTGCTTATCTAGCTGAGCGGTTTCTGAGCTCATTGTGGAGTATAAGTTGTTGCTTATCCTCTATAACTGACAGCCTTCTCTTCTCTTCTCTTCTCCTCTGTTTCTTTCAAGTAATTTTTGTCTTTCAATTTTTCTATCTCGGCCAATACAAAGTTACCCGCATACTCCTCCAGATTTTGCGCAGATTGGCAGCAAAAACCCTTTAATTTGCGCTGCTTTTCAACATCGCGAATACTAGCAATTTAATTCTAGTGGCATCCATTTCAGCAAGATTATCTTTAAGAAGCCTCATGGGACAATGCTAGTCGAAAAATCTTGGGCCGCAAGAGCGCTTTTCCGGCTGCTATTAAAGCCGCTGCAATGTGCGTTGCTTCATAGGATTTCTACACCTTCCAGGGCCATCGATGGCTTTACAGTGCTTGCGCTAACGTCGACAAAATATTCAATTAAACGAAATTATGCAATAAGTACCAATAACGCCACTCCTACGGACATAAACCTTAACCTGATCCCATTGCACAAAATTAGAAACGTTGGTATCATTGCCCATATTGATGCTGGTAAGACTACCACCACCGAGCGCATGCTTTATTATTCTGGCTCCATCAAGCAAATTGGTGATGTTGATCAAGGTGATACAATCACAGACTACTTGCCAGCAGAACGAGACCGTGGTATTACAATTCAATCCGCGGCGGTGACAATGCCATGGAATCAAAGCAAAATTAATGTTATTGATACCCCCGGTCATGCTGATTTCACTTTTGAAGTGATCAGGTCACTCAGAGTGCTTGATGGTGCGGTGACGATCTTGGATGCAGTTGCTGGGGTCGAAGCGCAGACTGAAAAAGTTTGGAAACAGGCTAAGTCACTACGTTTGCCTAGTGTGGTGTATATCAATAAGATGGACCGTATGGGTAGTGGATTTAGTCGGACTTGCAGAGACATCATTACCAAGTTGCGTACTAAGATTGTGTTGGTGAACATTCCTTATTTTGTCGAGAATAAAGAAACCAGGGAGCTCATATTTAGTGGAGTGGTGGATGTTTTGAATAAGAAACTTCTCAAGTGGGATTTAAATGCAGAAGGGGAAGATGGATCCAAGATTACAGTTGTTGATTTGGAACAACACAAGGACACATACCCGCAAAGCTACCAAGAATTGTGCAAAGCAAGAGAATCAGCAATTGAAACACTTTGTGAGTTCGATGATAATTTAGTAGATGCGTTTTTGGAATCCGAAGAAGATTACATGAAAGTTAGTGCCAAGGATATCAACACCGCGTTAAGACAAGCAACCATTAGTGATCAAGTGGCACCAGTGCTATGCGGTGCCAGTTTTAAAAATATTGGGGTTCAACCATTGTTGGATGCGGTTATTGATTATTTGCCAAACCCAAATGAAACTAGAATTCCTGAGATCACTTCCAAGTTCAGCAACACTAGCAATAAAAAGAAGAGAAGTGTCAGAAATGATAAACAACAGCAGCAGAATAGCGACAGTAAACAGCAACAGGGGGCCCAATATGCGGTTCCTGCAAAAACTGATCCTACCAGCGGGCTACTCGTTAACAACAACAACCATTTGTCACTTGGTTTAGCGTTCAAGGTTATTACAGATTACAGAAAAGCACCGATGATTTTCGTTAGAGTATATTCTGGTAGAATACAAAATGGTGGAACAGTGTTAAACACCAGAACGGGCAAAAAATTTAGAATTACTAACTTGTTTTTGATTAACGGTAACACCACTCAGCATATTGACAAGCTTACTTGTGGTAACATTGGGGTAATTACTGCTTCATTAGTTTCTTCTGCTGACGATAGTAGTGGTGCTAATGGCAGCAGCAACGGCTCAGAATCAATGGACGCTAATGCCCACTTGGGCTCAGGAGCCAATTCAGTGCATTTGAGCGACATCAATGAAATCAAAACTGGTGACACTTTGCTAACTCACTTTACCAAAAAAGATGGTCTCAAATCTTTCAAAGGTTTAGAAACTGGGATCGCACTTAACCCAATTGCAGTACCCCCATCAATTTTTATCACCAGTTTAGAACCGCGTACATTGAACGATAAGCGTATCTTGGATGAGAACTTGAAAATCTTGCTTCGTGAAGACCCAAGTTTACGAGTATTTGAAAACGAAGAAGGGCAAACTTTGATTAGTGGTATGGGCGAACTTCATTTGGAGATTGTTAAAGATCGTTTAATCAATGACATGAAGACGAACTGCGAAATCAGTAAAGTTATGGTGACTTATAAAGAGACTTTACTCAACCTGACCCCAATTATTAATAGAGTGATTGAAGGTGGGAAAGAAGAAGGTGATGATTTTGTAATTGAGTTTGAAATTGTGCCTTTTGATGGGCCAGTGGAAGAACATCCATTATATGAAGACGATGCTTGTATTGCTTTGCCTAATGATGACAATTTGGTGCATATTCCTCTTTCAGCTGCTCCGGAATCAGTACAACAATTCATCAATAATGAAAGTAATGAAAACAACAATAACAGTAACACATTTTGGCCATTACAAGTGAAATATGAGCAAGTCATCAACGCCATCGTATCCTCCTGTATCAGCACTTTGCAAAACGGTGGTGCTATTGCCAATTTACCATTAAATTCCGTCATGATATCAGTTCGCAAATGGAATGTCCCAAAAAATGCCATTGAAGTAAAAACGTTGCTTACGTTAACTAGAGACGCAGTACTTGAATCATTGAGACAATTAAACCCGGAAAATGACTTCACTATTTTGGAGCCAATTATGAATATTCAGGTGTTCGCAAGTAATGAAGATTTAGGGAAAGTTTCTCATGATTTGACAAGTTCAAGAAAAGCAGAAATTATGGCCATTGAAGATGAAGCAGAGGTCTCTTTTTCAACTAGCAGTGCTGAAGCTGTAGAAGGGGAAGAAGAAGATGCGGTAGATTATATTAAAGAAGCCGAAAAACAGTACTTGCCGTATGATCCAACACTACCGATAAATGGCAGTGTTGGTGGTAGTAGTACCGGTGCTAGTGGTAATGAACGATTGCAGAAAGAAGTTGGGGCAAAAGTGATTTATGCATATGCTCCGTTGAGAGAAATGATTGGATACTTGTCAAAGTTGAGAAGTTTGACAAAAGGCAGATCGACTTTTTTGATGGAGTATCAAGGATTGCGGAAAGTTACTAAAGATAGACTTGATAAGATTAGAGAGGATATTTGATATATTTGATATATATATTTGAGAAGGGGCCTTGCTCAAAGATTACTATATTCTTTCCATTAAATTTTGCTCTGCTGAATAACTCTTGTGTACATAAAAATCTTCAAAAATTTCTGAAGTTAAATGGCCTAATCTTGCAAATAATAAATAAAACGATATCTACATCATGAAATAAAATACGAAACTGCAGGTTTTAAAGGTAGACTTGGCTTCAAGATACTTGCACACTGTAAGTAGAGATAGGAAATAGGTTATTGATATCACACAGATACCCTTTTAATATAAAAGTCAAGTGACATCCAAGCTCGCAAGAAACGCATTTTTGTTTTTTCGAAGGGAATACTTTACGGTTTGTATACTAGTACCGCATTGGTTAGAAACATAATGTTGCTGGTGAAAAGTATACTTGTCAGGTGCCAATGACAAAAACAAGTCTTCAACATCTAGGCTATGGTATTTCTATTTTACAGTTATCTACACAATAATTTTTCCTGAACTGAAGAACTGAAAAAAAAAAAAAAGCAAAAAGATAGTGAAAGATGCTAGCGTTTGTGGGTTGCTGATAAATCGTGAAGCCTCATAAATACAGGTGATAAAATATACATAACGAGAAGAAAATAAAAGAAAAAAACACAAGTTAGAAGTACAAAGACACAAACAAAAATGAATGAAATGCAAAGAGGAGGTGGTGTAAAACACTTGTAGAAAAAAAAAAATAGTGAAAATTTCGTATAATGAAATTACTCAATCTGTAATCGTCAAACGATCGCTTAACAAAGTATCCAAATAATCCATTTTCAGTTCCTTCATAATAAGCGTCTTATTGAACAATTCCTCATTACCAAACAATGCTTTTTTTAATTCTTTGCTAGGTGGTTCACTTTCATCATACCATCCTGCAGGCAAAAAATCTTCTTCTTGAAATTTTTTAAATGATGAAATAGCATCACTGTATCGAATTTCGTTCTCGCCACCAGTACTTTTAGCAGTTCTTTGAACCACTTGAACCGCGCCTGATGCATTAATTTCTTTACCTTCACTTTCAAGTTCTTTTTTCGTCTTCTGAGAATCATCGAATGCGTCAATATGATGGAAAATTGGCCGTATTTGGCTCACTTTGTCGATCGGAGTGATTACCACTTCTTTATCACTACTGACTTCCGGTCTGGTAGCAGCAGCAGTTTTGTCACTCTTCTTCTTCTTCCTCACAAGCATAGCGTAGTTCCCGATAGAATCTTCAAATATGCCGCCCAAAGTTTCCGTTGCCATTTGATTCCAATGTTCTGCTCTTTGACTATCGTAAAATCGAGCAGTATCTAAAGGTACATCAATTTCAAGCATGTCACTGTTGGGTTTAATACGTGAGGAAGCAATAGCAATACCTTTCTCATTAGTTAATGGCTTCACTGCAAGTTGGGAAATGTATTGCAAAAGACAAAGTTCAGTAGAGTATTTGTCAGGATTACCAGCAACGTTGGTCTTACCAATGGAGGAAGCAATTTGGTTGAGATAAATTGGGATTTCTTCAATCACTGGATCGTCATATTCTTCTTCGTCAGTTTTGATATTTTTTTTATCGTCACTACTGGCTTCTGCTTCAGTTTTTTCTAGTTCTCGTTGTAGTTGCTGTTGTTGAGAAGAAGTGAGTTCTTCGTGAAATTGGGACTCTTCTTCTTCCTCAGGCACAAATAATCCACTCATCTTGTAAGATAATTATATTGAGTGTTATGTTTTTATAGTATTTGTATCCAACTCTTGATAATCGTTTTCTTACTAATTATATTTGCAAAAACAATAGGTTTTAATGCGCCTGCTTGGTATTGTTCTTTCAATATTAATGTTGATATTGATATCAATGCTAAACAAACTATTTCAAACAGAAAAACAAAAAAGAAAGTGCAACCAGTTAGATAAATATCACAGAAGCACACTATTGCGAAGGCACAAATTAAGCAGATCAATCAACAAGTGTAATCTAGCCCGCGATGCTCACACACACTCTATCTACTTCTCTCTGCACTAACAAAAAAAAATTTTTTTTTTTTGTTTTGCATTTCCGTCCGGTTATGTGCGCTGCTACTCAATGGAAGCTGTAGTAGCAGTCATAGTAAATGAGAACTAATTACTATTAGCTAATAAACCAGGTTTCAAAAAGTAAAGAAAATTTGAAGATTAAATCAAGTTTTGATAACGTCAAGAAAAAGAATTTTTATATTTCTCCCCAAAACTAACTAATATGATGACAGTAATGTTATAAGTACTAATAAATAAAATAAAGTAAAATAAGATAAAATAAGAATATAAGAAAAAAGGTAAATCAAATCAGTAGATAGTAGAATAAAAAAAGTAATAAGTATATGAGAAAATAGGAAAAGAATCACAACTATTGAAATAAAAAAATCAAATGTTGTAAAAAGTTTACCTATTTGTGAAAGTTTTTTAAAAAAGCGAACAGAATTTATGATACACGGATAAAACAATGACAAAATGACAGAAAAGCTAACAAATTGTTTTTGGTTCTTGTTTTTTTTTTATTTTCTAACTTTTCTTTCCCTTCAAACTAGTATAATCAAAAAATAGTCTTCCAGGTTGACATTGATGGAGTGGTAGTAAAGAAAGATTTTGGTGCAGACTTACCAGTATCATTGTTGTCTTGTTTTCTTGGTTGCATCAAACCTTTAGCAATACCGTCTTTGAAACTATTTTGAAGGTTATCACCAACAAATTTACCACCAACGGCTGGAGCAGCAATAACCACAACGAAAAGCAACAACACCACGAAGTACAAAGTAGTGTATCTTCTAACCATTCTTTTACGCAATTTGGATTGTTTCAAACTGTAAATTGGTGGACGAATTTGATTGGATGGTTTCAACCAAAACAACAAAGTAGAATGCCATCTGTCAGCTAATGGGATACACAAAATTGGGAACTGAATAAACAATAACAAGTGACCCAAAATGAAATCAGCGGCAAATTCAGACATTTCAATAGTCTTGGCACACAATTCTCTTGCTGGTTGAGAAACAGCCATCCAGCCCATACCAGCACCATACCATTTACCAGTCCAGAATGCAAGATTAGCATGGTCATTCTTGAATTCTCTGGTCAATAACAAAGTAGTCATCAATTTGAAAAGGAATCTGTCAATGTAAATCATAGCAGACAAACCAATCAACATTCTACCAAAGTGGAATCCTTCAAGAACCCACATAACAATGAAAAAGATGATGTGAACAATGACGGCAACACCATGAGCAATACCAGCACTAACAGCACCAGTCTTTTTGCAACAAAGGCCGCAAATTGGACCAGCACAACAAGAGAAGGCCATAATACCAAAACAACAACCCAAGTTAACGGCAACTGGAGCTAAAGAACAAACAACAACTCTCAAAGTAGAATTAACTGGATCAACTTTACCACCTTTAACACCGGTTTGAGCATTAATAAAAGTGTAAGCAACAAACACACCAGCAGCATAAATAGCGGTTGGAATGACATCAGCAAAGAAAAGGTTAGAACGGTGAGCTCTTGGAGCATCACCAGCAGCTTTTTCACTTGGTTCACCAAGAACCTTTCTTTTGAAACCGGTAATTCTGGATCTGCTCATTCTAACATAACCAATCCAAGAATTCTTGTGCCATTTACCATTACCTCTTGACAACCATCTGATGAAATCACGGTAGTCAATAAAGAAATCTTGCCAAGCAAATTGATGCGGGTTGAAAATAAATGGAGACAACATCAAAGCACTCAAAGAAGCCCAGAACCACAATAATGCTGGTTGCCAATGAGCCACGGTACCAAAGAACAACATCAACATACATCTGGCACCGACGTAAATGGAAGATTGAGCAAATCTGGAGTAAAGGACAGAGAATGGAATTCTGGCAGTGGCAAAACCTCTACCAGTGGCAATATATCTAGCACCGCCAACAGACAAATCAGACGCAATAGAAGAAGAGTAAATTTGAGCAACAAACACTTCAAACATTGGGGACAAGGAAACAAAATGTCTAATCAATCTAGAAACTGCTTTCCACAATCCCTTTTCGATCAATTCTTGAACAAACAATGGAATGAAAGAAATAAAGAAAACAATGAAAATGGACAAAGTGTAACGTCTAATCCAGTCAATAGCAGGCATAATATTGTAACAACCTCTTGGAACTTGTTTGTCAGTGATTGGAGTGTTTTTATCATAAGAACAAATGATTGTTTCATGAGCCAAAGAATTCAAGTTCACCAAAGTCAACATGAAAAGTTGCAAAGACAATTGAATAAACAAGTTATTAACATGGAAACCAGGATGAGCATAGTAAAAAGACAAAAATCTGTCCAATGGCAATTGGGTACCCAAGTAATAGTATTCTCTAGACAACATTTGTTCACCCATACCAGCACCAATCTTGGTAGTGAAATTAAGAATAGAACCAAAACCCATATCTCTACCTTTACCACATTGGTAGTAATCACAATGCTTGATTCTACCACCTCTCAACATAGCATTCATACCAGCGTAAATATCTTCGTTCAAATGCAAACCTTTTTGACCCTTGGAAACACCACCTCTGGTAGTCATAAAAGTAGCGTTCAAGAAATCAGGATGACCATAATGCAATTTACCACCAATTTGCGCCAAAACTCTGTGGAACAAAGTACCGAAAGTTTGTTCTTTACCAGCAGCAACGTCACCAAGAATACCAGTGTTTTCAGAGAAAATGTATTCTCTAGCACCAACAATAGCAACAGGATGGAAAGCAGCTTGATCTTTTTCCAAGTTATGAGCATATGGATTTGCGTACTCAGTGTTCAATTCTTCGAACTCAGCCAAAACGGATCTAATCTTCAAACATTCTTCCAAATAATTATCTTGATTAGCATCAACCAATTGAATATATTCACCTCTGTAGAAAATCAAAGCATGGTTTTGGTTATCAGATTTACCATCACCAATAATTGGGTTACCAGACAATTGAATTCTGAATTTAGGTCTTCTTCTGCCATTTTCCATCAATTCACAGTGACCATCAATAATTGCGGAATAAATTCTTGGTTCTTCACCCTCATTTAATGGTGGTTCTTCATCCAAGTAAGCAATTTGCAAGTCTGGGTAAGCTCTCAACAAGAATTCAGCATTTTCCAATTCTTCTGGTTTGAATTTAGCCAATCTTTGCATAGAAACCAAAAACTTGAATTTTCTTCTAGCCATTCTTTCCAATTCTCTTTCCAAACCTTCAGTGTTACCACCGTACATTTGAACAATTTCAGGATTTTCAACTCTGTACAACAATTTAATAGCTCTAGCGTAGTTCATCATACCAGAAACAGTTCTGTATAAAGTTTGTGCTCTCAAAGATGCCCAGATTCTAGTTCTCAAAGTGTATTCAGGAGCAGCAGACTTGAAACCAATACAGTAAAATGGCAAATCATCGATTTGAGACTTCATGTGTGCATTGTCATCTTCCTTCTCTTGGTCAGACCCATTTTCATAAGCAGCGGTTTCTTCAGCCAAAATCTTTGTATCTTTAACAAAACAATCCCATTCAACTGGGTGCAATTGTTTCAAGTATTCCAACAAAGTGACTCTGGAGAACTGGTCATCTTCTCTAATAATCTCTCTCAAAGACAACAAAATCTTTTCAGAGTAATGAGGAGTAAACACGGTAAATGTTGGCATATTTTCAACGGGCAATGGTTCAGGGATTGGAGTTGCTAAAGATTGAGCAAAGAAGGTAATTCTTCTTTCAGCTTCAGAATCCTTTGGATAGAACTCAGTTTCAAAATTGTTATCATCTTGAGAAACAAAGAATGTTGGGGCTCTCAAAGTTCTCTTACCTTCAACTTCAGAAGGAACTTGATGGTACAACAATTTTTGGACATGATCAATAGCCAATAAATGTTCTCTGTACATAGAGATAACAATAGCATTCCAAACTTGAGATATCAAAACCTTTGGCTTGTACTTAATTTCCATATCAGTAGTCGCCAAGATCTTCGAGTAAATTCTCTTTGGCAATCTGGTAAAAATGTTTCTCCATGGAGTCAAAATAGAGATACCCAAGTAGAAAGATTTACCAACAGAGAAGATACAACAACAGATAATGTACCACATATAAGTATCCAAGAAGAACAAGACGAAATCAGTCAAGTACATCAAACCAAGAACAATTTGAGATTGGTATCTGCATAATTTGTTTGCAAACCAAACTTCACCGCTACATCTCATATGCATAGTTGCCAAGTTTCTAATAGGATCTCTCAAAGACAATGTCAAGAAGAAATAGGATTCAACAAATTTGGCAAGGAAAACCACAACCCACAACAAATAAGACATCCACATGTCAATACCTTGTAATTTGTAAAAATTAGCAGTAAAAGTTTGCGACGACATAAATCTTCTGGATGACTTGTTCATGTAGGAAGTAAAAAGACCACCAAGCGGCATGATAGTGAAGAAAACGATGGTAGCAACAGCAACAAAGAATACAATAATGGATATGACATGCGCAAGTTTGGAATATTTAGTCAATGGATTGTAAGCAAAAATGAAAATCACCGGACCCAAGTTAATAATCAAAATCAAAATCAAAAACATAAATCTTCTGCTCAAATGTTGAGCACCAGCCCATTTTCTTGGCACAAACATCCATTCAAACAAAGTAGCAAAGATCTGAACAAAACAAGCAACAGAACCACCGAGAGCAGCAGAAGCCCATCTGTACTCTGGGGTAGGTTGATTGTTAACCAATTGAACGTAGTTCTTAGTGTACAAAGCAGGAGAATTATAGGCAGTGTACATCCAGTAAATGGAACCATGAATAACCCAAATACGATTAAAGTTGGTAATCAAATGCAACCAAGTTCTAATTTCCTTATAGGTCTTAAAGAAAACGTTATTCCAATCAACTTCGTTCAACTTAAAGAAACGTTCCTCATTTGGAATATCAATCAATCTAGAACCATCTTCAAGAATAATTCTAGCAATACCTTCTGGGTACCAGAACAACTGATTAACATCATCATAACCAATAACTTTGTTGTGATCTCTTTCTCTTTTAACAAACTTACCATCGAGAACTTCGTATAATTGGTTTCTCAAGAACGTGTAAATCGGGGTGATCACCCTGTTCAAGTAATCACCTTCTGGAACTGGTTCAGTTCTGTTTTGACAAGCTGGAGACTTCAAGTAGTCAGAAGCACACTTGTAGATGAAACACAAACATTCAGGAGTGAATCTGACCTGGTTAGCTTCACCCCAACACAAGAGGTACAAAGCAATTTGACGAACTTTTTCAATAGGAGGCAAATTGTTCATTTCAGATTTCCATCTGTATTCAGCACCTTCTAAAGAGTCATCATTTTCCAAGGCTTGTTGAGCTTCTGGATCATTGC
>JXWR01001035.1_pt1 | contig 14216 bp, 10 predicted proteins | sample 315541 | NCBI WGS metagenome assembly JXWR01 (sample SAMN03273951, study PRJNA271842) | soil metagenome | isolation source: rice field ambient CO2 | place: India: CRRI Experimental farm Cuttack,Odisha-753006 | collected 2013-12-17
CCCCAAGAAACTTGCCAATTGCAAGATCTTGAACTTAATTTATGGCTAATAAAAAACAAAAAAACAAAAAAACAAAAAAAACATGAGTGTAAAAGGTGCTGAAAGCGGCATTGAAAGACAGGCTCCCTATTATTTTCCTTCCCATCCAATCACTGATAGTTACTACCAGTATCCTCTTCCCAGTAATAATAACACCATCAATTATTTACCATCAGTAGATGTGCAGTATCCTTTGAATGTGAGCCCCTCCTCAATGAGCCATCCGGCCTCTGAGGTAATCATATCGTCCTTTCCTCCGAGATCCATGCCAAGTACTTCCTTCAAATATAAAGATTCTGCTGACTTTCAAGCACGGACAACTATGAACAAATACAATATTAGACCAAGCAATATCAATGTCAATACTAGTAATATCAATAACAATCTTGATTCATTCTCCCCGCCGTTTTCTCCGTCAACGACAGTTGCTGAAGCAAAACCAATTATTTTACCACAGTATCAGCAGGCATTTAGCCAACCACCAAATGGAAATAAAAACAATAATATGTCTTCCTCGAAGAATGGCGGCAAAGGGGGAGAAAATTTCAAGAATACTGATGATCGCAATGATAATAATAACAAAAAGAGGTCGGAAACTTTATCAGAGTCTGATATTTCGGTCAACACCAATAAGAAAAGGCTTAGTGTTGATTACATATTGACTTGATCGAGGCAATCCGATCTAAGTTTCAAATATTCCGTAGAGTATAAATATCTTACAACTAATATAATTCTTAATATGCGCAAACAAATTATGGTGCGCATCTTTTTTTATTTTTATGTTTTGTTCCATACTAAATGCAGTTTATAAAATTTTTCAAATGAGTCAAGCTATGTATAATCAGTGCTACAAAAATGATAAGATGCAATTGCAAGAAAAAATCCCTTGCATAAAGGGCTTTCTGACCTCTTGCGTTGATCAACGAGAAATAACCGCAAAACTTAATTTTAAACTCCCGCGTCTGCTTTACACAGCCCACAGTAGCATCAAAAACTACGATGTAACACTAACGGTGGATTGTGAATACGGAACGAACAATCCTGCATCTTGACTTCAAAACTTGATCATATACACCTATACCGCCATGGTTATCTCGCCCTTACGCTCACCCGGACCCCCGTTAATTGCAATAATAAGAAAAAGAAAAGAAAGAAGCTTTTTATCTCATTTCACTGACAAGATGACGCTTTTTCCGATTTTAGCAGATAAACTATCACATATAACCACTTTTTTATATTACATGAAATGATGCCCTACAACACCCCTCCAAATATCCAAGAACCTATGAACTTCGCAAGCAGCAACCCCTTTGGTATTATTCCAGATGCGCTCAGTTTCCAGAATTTCAAATATGATCGTCTTCAGCAGCAGCAACAGCAGCAGCAACAGCAACAACAACAGCACCTACAACAGCAGCAACAAAATCGCACTGCGTCATCGTTACAGCAGCCGCAACAGCAACAACCAATAAGCCCGCCTTTGTTTTTAGTAGGGGCCGGTACCAGCGAAAACTCAAACCTTAACAAGAATGCCAACACTAGTACTATCCCTCCTTTACTCTTTAGCAGATCGTCTCAGCATTATGTCGTCCCAGATATAGACCACTCCTCCATAATATACAAGAACAACATCTGCAAATCTTTCAAAGATGACTTATTTTTCTGTCCAAGATCTTTACTTTCTCTCGAAGAACAACAAGCATGCGAGAAAATGGATAGGCTGACCGCTGAACAAATGTCATTGTATCATCAGAACACGCAATCCAGTTCTAATCCTGGTTCTATGTCTTCTTCACCTCCAAATTCTGCTTCTTCTATATTCAACTCTAGGCCGAAGTTCAATCCTTATACATCTCAAAGTTTTAATCCTTTGGAAAGTGTTCAAGAATGATCGCGATATGGACAAACACGTTGTTTTGATTTCTTTTTTTGCATATTCCTCATTTGAACAAATCTTGTGTCCATGTTATGTTACGTTATGTTATATTATGTCAAGCCGTTTCATTTCCTACTTATTTTTAATTATCGGTTTCTTCTATTCATGTAGTTCACTATTCAATTAGTATATGTAGATAAAAGGAGAAGGGTTTTATCTGCAAACAGACGCAAGACGTATGTACTAAGCACTAAATACTCATATAACCATATTCTTTCAAAAATACATGCCATTTTTCTGTTTCATAATAATCCTGGAGGCTACAAGTATGGTGATATATTAAATCTTGAACCTTGTTTTACTGGAACTCCTAAAGTCAAGCCATACATAATGCCAGAAACAGGACCTGCGTAGATAACATATAACATGTACCAGTCATGATTACCCAACGTGCCGTTGCAAATGATATATAGACCTACATTTTAGTTAGTTTCGTCGTAAGTTATGGTAATAAAGGAAAAGTCCTCTAATGAATCTATAATATAAGTTCACACAAATAAGAGTGATAATCAAAAGCGTACTCGACACCGAAAGATCTGCTGGGAATACTATACTGATATTTCCAAAATATCCCTTATAAATTGAATCTGGAATAGCACTTCTTTTTTTAAAAAACCTTGAATTGTTGGTAGCATTTCTATCCTCCCACTATGAGTTACACTGACAACCCTCCTCAAACAAAAAGAGCTTTATCGTTAGACGATCTGGTGAATCACGATGAAAATGAAAAGGTTAAATTACAAAAATTAAGTGAGGCGGCTAATGGCAGCAGACCTTTTGCCGAAAATTTAGAATCTGATATAAATCAAACGGAAACGGGCCAAGCTGCTCCGATTGACAATTACAAGGAGAGTACTGGTCATGGCTCGCACTCACAAAAACCTAAATCACGCAAGTCATCTAATGATGATGAAGAAACCGATACGGATGACGAAATGGGTGCAAGTGGAGAAATTAATTTTGATTCAGAAATGGACTTTGACTATGATAAACAACATAGAAATTTACTATCCAACGGATCACCTCCTATGAATGATGGTAGTGATGCCAATGCGAAGTTAGAAAAGCCTTCTGATGATTCAATTCATCAGAATAGCAAGAGTGATGAAGAACAGAGAATACCGAAACAAGGTAATGAAGGGAACATTGCCAGCAACTATATAACCCAAGTACCTCTGCAAAAGCAGAAGCAAACTGAGAAGAAGATAGCGGGAAATGCAGTAGGAAGCGTGGTCAAGAAGGAAGAAGAAGCGAATGCAGCTGTAGATAATATTTTTGAAGAAAAAGCTACTTTACAATCAAAAAAGAATAATATCAAGAGAGATTTGGAGGTTCTGAATGAAATATCTGCGTCTTCCAAGCCCAGTAAGTACAAGAATGTTCCAATTTGGGCACAAAAATGGAAACCTACTATCAAAGCTCTTCAAAGTATAAATGTGAAAGATCTCAAAATTGACCCATCTTTTTTAAACATTATTCCCGATGATGACTTAACAAAGTCAGTACAGGACTGGGTTTATGCTACAATATACTCAATTGCTCCTGAACTAAGATCCTTCATTGAGTTAGAAATGAAATTTGGTGTTATTATTGATGCGAAAGGCCCAGATCGTGTAAATCCACCAGTTTCTTCACAATGTGTTTTCACTGAGCTTGATGCCCATCTAACGCCTAATATTGATGCATCTTTGTTCAAAGAGTTGAGCAAATATATTCGTGGTATTAGCGAAGTCACTGAAAATACAGGTAAATTCAGTATTATTGAATCTCAGACAAGAGATTCCGTCTATAGAGTCGGACTATCCACGCAAAGACCAAGGTTTTTGAGAATGAGTACAGATATTAAGACTGGGAGGGTAGGACAATTTATAGAGAAAAGACATGTAGCCCAGCTACTATTATATTCACCAAAAGATAGTTACGACGTTAAAATCTCCTTAAACTTGGAATTACCTGTACCTGACAACGATCCGCCAGAAAAATATAAATCTCAAAGCCCAATTAGTGAAAGGACGAAAGACCGTGTTAGTTACATTCATAATGATTCCTGTACCAGAATTGATATTACAAAAGTCGAAAATCATAACCAAAATTCAAAAAGTAGACAATCAGAGACCACTCACGAAGTGGAACTAGAAATCAACACGCCTGCACTGTTAAACGCCTTTGATAACATAACGAACGATAGTAAAGAATATGCATCTCTTATTAGAACGTTTCTGAATAATGGTACAATTATTAGAAGAAAGTTATCGTCTTTATCATATGAAATTTTTGAAGGTTCAAAGAAAGTCATGTAATATTTGAATCATTTCAAAAAAAAAATAAGCAAATGCCCTTGAGCGAGAAATTTTTTTTGTTTACTCAAATGCTGTTATGAAAGCTTATGTAATAATAATAATAATGATAATAATAACATAAAAATAATTACTCTAACATTTCTTATCATCTCTATATATCCCTAATAAATAGGCCATTCTTATAATAACCAAGTCTTTCGCCATTTTGATACTATCAATAGCTAAAGCCATCTTAGAGCCATCAACCTCATGCCAGGAAATTGGTATCTCCTCAATTTGGATTCTTTTTCTGATGGCTAAGATCAAAATTTCAACGTCAAAGATCCAACCCTCTGTATGCAAATACGGAAAAATTTTCAATATAGCGGCTCTGTTGAACAATTTGAATCCACATTGTGTGTCTTTGATAGACCTGATGCCGAAGATGAAAACTAAGGTATGGAAACCGTACATCAAGCAGTTTCTTATCATTGATCTCTTTATGACGGCTTCGGTATTTACCATATGTGCTCTGGAACCAATTGCTACTGCTGGTTTAGTCGTTTTTAGATCTGTACTAGACGTTTCAATTTTGCTAATAGCATCTATTAGTTTTTCTACATCACTGAACTTACTAGCACCATCAGCATCGGCAAAAAGACCATACTTACCTCTAATATGTAAAAAACCTTGTCTCACTGCGCCACCTTTGCCTCTGTTTTGAGAAAACTTGATGATCCTGAATTGTTCGTAGTTCAATTTGAACTGTTCTTTACAAATTTTCAAACAGTATTGTGTGGTATTATCTGTGGAACCATCATCCACTATGACAATCTCCCATCTGGAACCATATTTTTCCTTTAAAAAGCTGATTGCGTCTGTCAACATTAGTAAAATTCTACCTGTCTCATTATAGCTTGGGATAACAACAGATAAAAATATTTCTTCGTCATCTTGGTGTTCATTCAAGTTAGGTAAGGCACGACTAACTTCATGACCTTTTTCATCAATAGCTATGTATTTGAGCTCCTCTGGATATGGCGGCCTTGGTGTATGCGAAAATAAATAGACCAATAAATACAGTGAAAGCACCAAGGCTACTAAGAGCGTAAAAAAGACAGTGTTTCTGTTCTCAATCAGGAATCTCAACGCTCTCATTTTTGTTGTGCTTTGTGTAATTTTTGGCTGCCTCTCTGTTTTTGTCCCTTTCTTACGTTATCAAAAGCACCTAATCTATCCTTACAGCATCCAATTAGATACCACTACCTTTCCACAGTCACTATGGTCCTTTGTGCCACTTTAATTGCGATAAAGCCTTGAAAATTGGCACGTTTTCTTCTTGTTTACACTTTTTTTCGAATACGCCAAATTTCGCTTTCTGATGAAAAAAATGGCATACACTGCTTCGAAAGATACAACAGAGCCATGTGCATTAATATATATAAATTAAAAGGTACTGAAGTGATAACGGTGAAAATAGGATAACTATGTACACTTGACTTTGGACTTGTTAGTTGTGACTAGTATAGAAGTTACAAGATCAAATGGAATAAACCCAAACACCACATCTAATTTTTCAATGGAAAAAGAAAAGTTTCAAGGTGGAAAAAAAATTTTCAGCAGCATCGCAATAAATGTTAAAAAATAATAATATATTGCAACCTATTTAAGATAATACATATGCGTCGATCTATAGTGCATAATTTATATCTTGTAAACTGTAAATACAACGACAATCAGTGCTAATTCAACTCAGGATGCCTCCAAAGAAGTTTAAGGATCTAAACTCTTTCCTTGACGACCAACCAAAGGACCCAAATCTAGTCGCTTCTCCCTTCGGTGGTTATTTTAAAAACCCTGCTGCTGATGCCGGTAGTAATAACGCTTCCAAAAAAAGTAGCTACCAACAACAGCGTAATTGGAAACAGGGGGGCAACTACCAACAAGGTGGTTACCAATCGTATAACAGTAATTACAACAATTACAACAACTACAACAACTACAACAATTATAACAACTACAATAACTATAATAAATACAATGGCCAGGGCTATCAAAAATCTACTTACAAACAATCGGCTGTGACGCCCAACCAAAGTGGAACTCCAACTCCATCTGCTTCTACTACATCTTTGACCTCTTTGAATGAAAAGCTGTCGAACTTAGAGTTAACACCCATCTCTCAATTCTTGTCAAAGATACCTGAATGTCAAAGTATCACTGATTGCAAAAATCAAATCAAACTAATCATTGAAGAATTTGGCAAAGAAGGTAACAGTACGGGTGAGAAAATTGAAGAGTGGAAAATCGTCGATGTTCTATCTAAATTCATCAAACCTAAGAATCCATCATTAGTTAGAGAATCTGCCATGCTAATAATTTCCAACATTGCTCAATTTTTCAGTGGAAAGCCACCACAGGAAGCATACTTGCTACCATTCTTCAATGTCGCACTTGACTGTATTTCAGATAAAGAGAATACAGTCAAACGTGCCGCGCAACATGCCATTGATTCTTTGTTGAATTGCTTTCCAATGGAGGCTTTAACCTGTTTTGTACTGCCTACGATTTTGGATTACTTATCATCTGGTGCCAAATGGCAAGCTAAAATGGCCGCTCTAAGCGTTGTAGATAGAATAAGAGAAGATTCGGCGAACGATTTATTGGAACTTACTTTCAAAGATGCAGTCCCAGTTTTAACCGATGTAGCAACTGATTTCAAACCTGAATTGGCCAAACAAGGTTACAAAACTTTATTAGACTACGTTTCTATTTTGGATAACTTAGATTTGTCTCCTCGTTATAAATTGATCGTGGACACCCTGCAAGATCCATCTAAGGTTCCTGAATCTGTAAAATCGTTATCCAGTGTTACATTTGTCGCTGAAGTTACGGAACCTTCACTATCTTTGTTAGTTCCTATTCTTAACAGATCTTTAAACCTATCGTCATCATCTCAAGAGCAATTAAGACAAACCGTTATTGTCGTGGAGAATTTGACAAGATTGGTGAATAATCGTAATGAAATTGAAAGCTTCATCCCTCTACTACTACCCGGTATCCAAAAGGTTGTTGATACTGCGTCCTTACCTGAAGTTCGTGAATTGGCTGAAAAGGCCCTTAACGTTCTAAAAGAAGATGACGAAGCTGATAAGGAAAACAAATTCTCAGGCAGACTGACTTTAGAAGAAGGTAGGGATTTCTTACTTGATCACCTCAAGGACATTAAAGCTGATGATTCCTGTTTTGTCAAGCCTTACATGAATGACGAAACTGTTATCAAGTATATGAGCAAGATTTTGACCGTGGATTCTAATGTGAACGACTGGAAAAGACTTGAAGATTTTTTGACCGCCGTTTTTGGTGGTTCAGATTCACAAAGAGAATTTGTCAAACAAGACTTTATCCATAACTTGAGAGCTTTATTCTACCAAGAAAAGGAAAGGGCAGATGAGGACGAAGGTATTGAGATTGTCAACACTGATTTCTCCTTAGCTTATGGTTCAAGAATGCTTTTGAACAAAACAAATCTTCGTCTCCTAAAGGGTCATCGTTACGGTTTGTGTGGTAGAAATGGTGCTGGTAAGTCTACTTTAATGAGAGCAATTGCTAATGGTCAATTGGATGGTTTTCCTGACAAGGATACATTACGCACCTGTTTCGTCGAACATAAATTGCAAGGTGAAGAAGGTGATTTAGACTTGGTTTCCTTCATTGCTTTAGATGAAGAACTGCAATCTACTTCTCGTGAGGAAATTGCAGCCGCTTTAGAATCTGTCGGTTTTGATGAAGAGAGAAGAGCACAAACCGTTGGATCTTTATCTGGTGGTTGGAAAATGAAGTTGGAATTGGCAAGAGCTATGTTACAAAAAGCTGATATTTTATTGCTGGATGAACCTACCAATCATTTAGATGTTTCGAACGTTAAATGGTTAGAAGAATACTTACTGGAACATACTGATATTACTTCATTGATTGTTTCGCATGACTCTGGTTTCTTAGATACAGTCTGTACTGACATCATCCATTATGAAAACAAGAAATTGGCTTACTACAAAGGTAACTTGGCAGCATTTGTTGAGCAGAAACCTGAAGCTAAATCTTACTATACCTTAACAGATTCTAATGCTCAAATGCGTTTCCCACCCCCAGGTATTTTAACAGGTGTTAAGTCTAACACTAGAGCCGTCGCTAAAATGACTGATGTAACTTTCTCTTATCCAGGTGCCCAAAAGCCTTCCTTAAGCCATGTCTCCTGTTCATTGTCTCTGTCTTCTCGTGTGGCTTGTTTAGGTCCTAACGGTGCTGGTAAATCCACTTTGATCAAGCTATTAACTGGTGAATTGGTTCCAAATGAAGGTAAAGTGGAAAAACATCCAAATTTACGTATTGGTTATATTGCTCAGCATGCATTGCAACACGTCAATGAACATAAGGAAAAGACGGCAAACCAATATTTGCAATGGCGTTATCAATTCGGTGACGACCGTGAAGTCTTATTGAAGGAATCCAGAAAAATATCCGAAGATGAAAAGGAAATGATGACAAAGGAAATCGACATTGATGACGGTAGAGGTAAGAGAGCCATTGAAGCTATTGTAGGTAGACAAAAGTTGAAAAAATCTTTCCAATATGAGGTCAAATGGAAATACTGGAAACCAAAATACAACTCCTGGGTTCCAAAAGATGTTTTGGTCGAGCATGGCTTTGAAAAATTGGTTCAAAAATTCGACGATCACGAAGCCTCCAGAGAAGGGTTGGGTTACCGTGAATTAATTCCTTCAGTTATCACCAAACATTTTGAAGACGTTGGTCTTGATTCTGAAATTGCTAACCATACTCCATTAGGTTCTTTATCTGGTGGTCAATTAGTTAAAGTCGTTATTGCCGGTGCTATGTGGAACAACCCTCATTTACTTGTTTTGGATGAACCTACCAACTATTTGGACAGAGACTCTCTTGGTGCTTTGGCCGTTGCTATTCGTGACTGGAGTGGTGGTGTCGTTATGATTTCGCATAATAACGAATTTGTTGGTGCTTTATGTCCTGAACAATGGATTGTGGAGAACGGTAAAATGGTTCAAAAGGGCTCTGCACAAGTTGACCAATCCAAATTCGAAGATGGTGGTAATGCTGATGCCGTTGGTCTAAAGGCCTCCAACTTGGCCAAGCCATCTGTAGATGACGATGATTCTCCAGCTAACATCAAGGTCAAGCAAAGAAAGAAGAGATTGACAAGAAATGAAAAGAAGCTGCAAGCCGAACGTCGTCGTCTACGTTACATTGAGTGGTTGTCATCGCCAAAAGGTACACCAAAACCAGTTGATACTGACGATGAAGAAGATTGAAAGCCTACTGGCTAGTGTTTTATCTTCGCTAACTTCGTTTGTTTCACTCCATCTTTTTTCTTTAATTCACTCCTCAAATGGAGCTTTACTACGTTGATAGAATTTAGGACAAGCATATGACGCTCTCCTTCCTTTTTTGTTTTCTAGGTTAATTCATTTTTCATACAGAGTAGTTAATATTGGTTCTTTTCATATATGTACGGTACGCAGATTAATTATGTAAACTTAAACTTAAGGGATCCTTTTTGATGCTAACAATTGTCGATGTTGAACTACAAATTTATGTAAGAGGTCGTTATTAAGGATTATTATTTTAAAAATACACGAAGATTGATTATTATTTCTTACATGAGGTTATGAATCGTGCTCCAAAAGTATACCAAAAATAACTCCTGAACTGCTAGGCACAGTTTGCGATAATTTAAAGGGGTTAAATACACTTTTACTACTGGCTTTCACCTTATAAATCCCTCATTAAACTAAAGATGAATGAACATTGTTGAAGAAATTGTCCGGGTAAGAGGTTGTACTAGGGAGTGATGAACATCCATAAATTCTTCGACTAGCAGAAGTAATGATAATTTTCACCCGTTAAAGCTACATCTGGTTAGATGGACTAGAAGAACCACGACGAAACAATCATATAACAATGTCTACTTTTAATGCAGAAACCGCTGATAACTTGGAAGATATCGAGAAACAATTCGCTGTTGTTGCTGTTGAACAAGCGGAAACATACTGGAAACTATTAACAAGTGTTTCCGGTTCCAAGTTACGTTTGACTAAGTTTGATGACGAAATATACGAGAATTTTATGGAGAGATTCCCAGAATACAAAGATGTTGAAAGGGTCAAAAAGTTTACGGAGGAAGAATTAAAAACAAAAGAAGCCAAGGAAAGATGGAGAAAGTTCTTCACAATTTTTGAGAAAAAAATCGAAGACTATAACTTTGGTACTTTGTTGAGGACAGACGCTTCAGCCGAGTATGGTCAATTTACTACTTGTTTTGTCGTGAGACTACAATTTTACGCTTTTGAAATTGCTAGAAATAAACACGGCTTGAACGATTGGATTGTCGGTCAGAAATGAACATGCATATATATTTGTGATTGATTATATAGAATACATTACTTTATACAAAGGAACAACACAAGGCATTCTTCCTTGTTCAACATATATATATATATATATATATATTAAGCTCAGTAAATTGTTGAAATGTGAAAGGCTGTACTTTTGCTCTTAACTTTTGAAAAAATTCATCATTGAGAATTCCCTAATGTTTATGGGTGTGAGTATCGGCAGAATCAGAATGAGTATGAGTATGATTTGTTGATTTAGTGTCATGAGAGTGCTCCAAATCACCTTTAGAGTCAGAGGTTACATCAACAAACTCGACGTCCACCTTCCCCACGTTTGGCACCTTCATACGTAAATCCTCTCTTATAGTCGAAATAGCGTTTTCCAAAAATCTTATCCCGACTTCCTGACCTGAATGTAATACTGGCACTTCCAAAGTTGTGGTGGCACGAAGATTAGGACCGGAAGCTAATATAGTAAGGTCTCTAACATGTAACGACTGTTTGAGATCTAAGTCTGTTTTCAAACTGCCAATGCTGTCTTTTATGACAGATTCGATTTCTAGATAACGCGGATCAGTAGGTGGTATAGATTGGTCAACTAACTCCTTCAGTGAGGATAAGATACCTTGTCCACCTGTTTTTATGATCAAACCTGACACTACAAGCCCACCTAAATTATCTAAGGATTGAATGTTGAAAAAATAACTAGATGTGATAGCGACCAACGCTACCAACGATGTCAAGGAGTCAACACGATGATGCCAGGCGTTTGCCATTAGTACATTAGAATTTGTTTGGATTGCAACTTTCTTTGTTGCCTGAAAAACCCATTCTTTAACCAAGATAGAACCCGCTGCTATCCATACAGCATTTACATTAGTTGCCTGTTGTGTTAGCGACTGAGAATGGGAATGCGTTTCACCAATTAAACCAGCCATCGATTCTAGAATGGCATGAGGAATGACAGGCCCCACAATAGCGCATAACGACGACCAACCGATAGATATACCAGCCATTGCTAAGATTGTGGATACTGCCAAAGATCCCACAGTTTCCACTTTACCATAGCCATATGGGTACTCCGAAGTTGGTTTACGAGACGCATATTGGACAGAAAACAGTGTTAAAAAATCAGATACCAAATCGCTAAGAGCATGTACGGAATCAGCAAGTAATGCTTGAGAATGAAAAGTGATTCCTCCTACAAATTTTCCTACTGCCATCCCCACATTTGATGCAAGTCCTATCCATGTTATTCTTACGCCAGGATTCTTCTTGATCTGCTGTACGTTCAGTGACAATAAAGGATTGTCATGCATATGTGTGTGGCTGTGACTATGAGTATGTTGCAACAACGACTTCACAGAGGAAGCCTTGCCTTCCTTCTTTCCTTCACTTTCATTCTGTCTGGAATTCGATCCATTCTGTGAAGACATTTTTGAAATGAGCTGTTCATTATAGTCCTCTTCTTGACCTTCTTTATTTAGCAGTTTCGAAGAATGCAGGCACCTTCTCGGGTTGGCTGAGATCATTGTACTGTACAGGTTTGATGTTCTTATGGCCCTCCCGGCAGCATGGTAACTAGTGTTGTTATAACAACCTGGCACAAAGGAACCGAATTGCTTGATAGAGTCAATACTTATCCGTAGCATATCTTTATTGCGTTTGCTTTTTTGAGAAAGTAATTGCTTACACGTTCTAGAATAAAAAAGTATGGTTGTAAGAACGCACTTGAAAAGGCACGAATCTGCTCGGGTTTTTACAACTAACACTAACCTAGATGAGAGGTAAAAAGAAATCGTAAAAAAAAGTTGTTGCCCAGCACAATAACGACACTTTACCCGCTAATTCCAGGAGGTTTGAGTTAGACAACGACCTTCCCACCCCGTTTTCCCATAATTCTATTGTTATACACCTGGATCTGGAGGTCCGTGAAACGGCATACCTCGACGAAAAAGGTCACTACTAATCAAATCAAACTGACATTACTAAAAACGTATAAACTGACAGCTGTAGATCTAAATAAACTAGATTAAACATATGAAATAGTTTGTAAAAAGTGGCATCATGACCAATAATAGGTCCAGATGAAGAAAAAAGAAAAAAGAAGACGAAATTAGGGTAAAATTTCTCACTTGCTGCTCAAGGGTGAGACCCGCACCTCAGGCATATAATAGAAGCTTCGACCACCGCATCTACCAGACGCCTTGGTTCCCACTATCATCATCATATTCATCGTTTCCTGACCCAGACAGATCGCGTCTACCGCTGCCGATATTAGAGGATTGGTAGCGGTTACTTTGAGAACCTCTTGTACGACCTTGTTTTTGCTGTTGGCCCGAAGTCAAGAAGTCATCGTCTTCATCGTCGTCCAACTGACCTTGAGTGTTAGTTTCGCGGTAAGTTTGGGTATAAGTGCCACCACCAGTGCCGGCAGTGTAGTCAGTAGTTTGTTGCTGGAAGTCGTTACCGCCAAACTGCGTGTTACCGCCTAGATTAGACTGTGGCTGCTGGCGTTGAGGGAAATTCCCTTGGTTTTCTTCGCCGTAGGGATCGGCCTTGGATCCTTGATTCCTGAATTCCCTCTGTTGGTGTTTTTCATGACGCTGTTGTCTAGTCTGGTCGTCATTGTCGTCTTCGTAACGTTCATCATGATCGTTGCCGTGCAACTTATCAGCAAACTTGTTTAATAGATTGGACATTTCTTAATTGTTATTCGTACTTAGCTTTTATGCGGTAGTGTTTGGCTCTGGTGCTAGTAGATATTAAGGGTTGAGGGTAGGTATGTATTCTTTTTTTGATGAAATAGTAATGTGCTTTTATAGTTCAAGAAATATTGACTGCTTCAAGGGAGCCTGATTAACAAGCACGTAACGGAGACCAAAAAAAGGATTTCGGTCTTTTCTTACCATTTCCCTTTACTCCCTTGTGCGTTATTTGTTTTGATTACTAGGCATGATGTATGGAGGAACTTGCGATCAAATGTCATAAAAGTGGAGGAGTGAAAAGAAATGACGAAGCCCAAAACGTGGTCCTAGAATTACCACATTTCCTTTTTCTAAAGGAAGCCAGACTATGCTTTACGCAAGAACTGTGGTTAAAGAGGGATATTCTGATGAACATAAATTCATACACATTCATGAGAAGCACGACAAGGATTGGTTAATCACTTACAACTAAGGCAAAACTGCCATTGACCTCATCTGTACCACCACATGCTGTGTAGTTATTTTCCCTTTGTGATCCCTAAAAAAGATGGGATCTACACACCTTACAAGAACATCCTCAAACCCATACCTGGAACCACTGAACATATTCTTCCCGTGAAAGGCTCTACGGCGAAACTACTGCAATGTCACAGGAAATTAAGGATGCTAGACTCTTTGCCTCATTGAGGCTTTCTATACATCGGGTCCCCATGTATGGTCCGTTCCATAGTCGAAGCATCCTTAATTTCCTGTGACATTGCAGTAGTTTCGCCGTAGAGCCTTTCACGGGAAGAATATGTTCAGTGGTTCCAGGTATGGGTTT
>JXWR01002291.1_pt1 | contig 14205 bp, 6 predicted proteins | sample 315541 | NCBI WGS metagenome assembly JXWR01 (sample SAMN03273951, study PRJNA271842) | soil metagenome | isolation source: rice field ambient CO2 | place: India: CRRI Experimental farm Cuttack,Odisha-753006 | collected 2013-12-17
ATAATAAGAAATATAGAAGAGATATCGAAGGATATGCATAGAAAGGATACAAATAATAGCTAACGATAATAATAATAATACTCAGGACCTAACAAGCCCTACCTTATTGTTATCATAATACAAAATACAATACTCTCCTTCAACATCGCACTTGGGGGTTGGACGGCGGGACCTGGCTTCATTAATTATTATTACAAAACTATTCTAATACACAACTTGATTTAATATGGCTAGAAACAATAAGAGTTCTAATAAAACATCAGAAGACACCAGAAGTTCTCAACGCTCGAGCAACAGCTCTGGGACTCAGGGCCCCACTGAGGCACCTGAACATGATCGAGCGCCTCATTTGCCTTACTGTTTTCTTAGTCAGCATGTTGAGCGGAGTGGCTGTATACCAATACTATGGTATAAAAGTCATGACGGTGATTGGCTGAGTCTAAACACATAACTAACGAATCAGCAGACAGTATTTATAAATAGGGATACTGAAGACAGGACAAGTACGAATAAGGGATAGCTGAAGGAGAGATACAGTTATAAAAAGGTAACTGAAAGACCACAATAATAATTATTGTGAACTGTAGATCAAGAGAATAAGAAAACAATAATAATAGTAATACTCAGGACCTAACAAGCCCTACATTATTATTATTATAATACAAAATACAATACTCTCCTTCAACATCGTACTTGGGGGTTGGTTGGACCGGCGGGACCTGGCTTCACTAATTATTGTTACAGAACTCTTCTAATACATAACTTGATTTAATATGCCTAAATACAATAAGGGTTCTAATAAAACATCAGAAGATCTCAGAAGATCAAGCAGTAGCTCTGGGACTCAGGGCCCCACTGAGGCATGTGAACATGATCGCGCAAGCAGAGCTGAATATGATGAGGAATCCCAAGATGATGATGGAGAAGAAGATAATACAAGAGACACTGACAATTTGAGTGTCGGTAAGATAAATACCAAAAAGGAATCGCTAAATTTAATCAAAAATGATATATTATATATTACACCACTTAAGGCATTAGAAGATTACTTCAACTGGGCCACAGAAATGAGATTAATTCTAGAACAGGAATCTTTCAAAAATATCATAGATTATGAGGATAGATTCTTAGATTCAGATGAACTATTCATCAATAAATTTATACTTCAAAAAACGGTATTATATGGTCCGCCAAATATTAATAAACCTATGCATCCTTTCATTGAAAACATAAAGTACATGATTGGAGAAAAGTACCAAAGCATATACTTTATGCGTCATCTTTCTGAAATTAGATATACTGGAAATGCCCATGAAACCATTGCACAGACGAATATAATATTGCACTTGAATGAAAAAGTTAAGGATTACATCAACCCAGAGGTAATATCAATAGGACCTAAAGAAATTGCACTTCAATTAGCGACGACAACAAGTGTGAGATTTAACCTTGTTAGAGCTAAATTGACTAGTCTACATCGGAATTCATTTGGAAAATCAATTGACATTGAGGAAATTGAAAAGATTCTTCTAGATCGTGACCCATACCATGAGGAACAGCCTGCACTAGCAATGATACAACCAGTAGGTATCAATCCTAAAGCAAGTCAAAATATAGGCAATAAAAGACCTAAATCCAAAAGATCCTGGTATAATAAGAAATTGACAGGCTCAAGTCAAAATCTAAAAGGAATGAATAAAAAACCATATAAATGTTGGTTTTGTCATAGAAATTACTACAAAGGACATAAGTGCAAAGAGAATCCAAAGTACACACAATGTCACTAATAATAAAGTCCGTGAAAATACGCCGAGAACTACCTCTAACAAACATTGCTGAGGAAAATAAACTTAGTCAAACGATTGGTCAAGAAGTTCTATTTATAGTTGAATCAGCATCAGAAATTAATTCAACTACCAAAAAAAATTTATTGACTGATATCGAAGCATGTCAGATAAATATTAAGGGCTATGGCGACAGCAGAACTCTTCTTGAAGAAAGAGGTAAATTAAACGTACTAGGCAAGACAGTCATCTGCTACTTAAATGAAAGCAAAAATAATGCAGATAATATACTATCAGAAAAAGATCTACATGCACAACGGTTTTCATTCTTCAGTAATAAAGATCATAAAGTAATAAAAAATGATCAAGTTGAGATCACATTGATGCACAAAAACGTTCTATTATATTTACCGATAGAACTAAGACAGGTACAGTCTTTACATGAAGTTCTAGGACATGCAGCAAAAGGTAAAATTGAGAACTCATATAAGCACCACAACATCTATGAAGGTACTAAGCACAACTCAACCAACCACATTGAATGTGCGATGAAGAATATTAAGACGAAACAGCATCAAGGAGGCACCCGAATGAAACACATAGAAGAAACTGAAAAGTTTGAAGAACTTAATATTGATATTTTGCAAAGCGAATATCATTTCTACGTGTTGGAAGTTACTGATTCAAAAACACTCTATTCATTCGTTAAGGTATTAATAACAAAAAGTGATACTGGCGATGCAATAAAATCTATTATAAATGAAATAATAACACGCTTTAATGCTACTGTAAAACGAATAAGAGCAGATAATGCACCTGAATTGGGCCCCACTGGGCACTTGAAAGGAATATTACGCCTCATTTGATGTATAACAAATTACCAATCCAAGTAGTCACTGTGATAATAACGGTGCTGATTCCTTTTGAGTAAGGTTCGCCCTCAAGGAAACACATGCTCAGCTAAAAGTGCCCAAAAGGTTTAGGCCTGTAAGCGTAGGCTCTGATAAAAGTTCATACAGTGAGGATGAGCATGACCGCAAAGCGGCTGTTACTGGAACACAGAAACAAGCGCTGATAATTGCAAACTGCAATAACCGCAGGTGGCATGTAGTACTACCTACTATTTTCGAAATAGACTCCAGTAATAATTTTAAAGAAAATTTGAGATATTGATTATACAGAGGATAGGATGCTAATACCTGTTTATTTTGCAGGCTAAAGTTTCATCCCCAACCAGGAAAAACGCCGTAGCCATATTGCGGGATCAATCGCGACACTATCAACAAGAAACAATAAAAGGAAAGGAATTACATCTTTGTCATCTTTCCAATGACACTGATTCGTTATTTTCTTTGAAGGCCTCTTTATACTGCTCAACATTACTGTTCGAAATTGCCACTATCTAGTGCAGATTTCACCAATAACTGCAACCTTGCGGAATGGTTTTTTCAAAATGTTCCAAATGAGTCTTTGTTTAGGAAATTCTAGTGCCCAGAAACACTTCAGTTAGTGTGTTATCAATATTGAGCAATATTTGTTGTTGGCAATAGAAGGTTTCGTCATACCCAAGATTTTATCAGTATGATTGCTGCGCTTGGACAAATCAAGCAACATCAACGTACCATCAAAAACGGATCTTAAGGTACGAGGGCCCCTTTCCAAAATGACATTGTAATCTTCTTCAACATTCTTCTTTGTGATCGATGAGTTTGGAAGCAGCGCCGCTAGTTAATAAATTATCCATCGGCTCTAGAAGAGTCCGTTTTTAATATTAATATCATGACATCATGCTGTAACTCCGAAAGAGAGTAGGTAAGCGAAAGTCCCAAGATGCCAGCACCAACAACGGCGACGTTGGTGCTCTTTGGCAGAACTTTGAGCGAACCGCTCCTCACTTATGAATTGAAATGAGCTGCAGAGATCGGAAGTACTCTCTTTATTTGCTTTAAGTGTATTTATGATGCACTGGAAAGGATATATCACATAGATAACTTTGGTATTTGTGAGGTCTCATCTTGCTTTTTAGTTTTACGTTTTTTTTTGTTTTTTTTTTCCGTTTAGTTTCTCCGAAGGACGAATACAAATATGTGGTAAGAATGCGGACACTTCAACATGAGCCCACAGCGCTTGCAACACATAGTATTTAGTTTGGTTAGTGGATAAATCAATGTATTAAAGTATTTTAAAACTATATAGACTGTATCCCTAGCTTCTCCAGATGAATAATGTAAAACGAAGAAAATTCGTAAAGGAAAGAGTTTTGGGAGTACGGCACTTAAATAAAGTTTATAACAAGGGTGCATTGCAATCATTTTTATATGGCATGTCTTTCTCAGTGACACTTTCGGGTTTATCCACCAATACAGGTCATCACCACCAACGATAATGGCGACAATTTGAAAAAAATACATGAATGGAAAATTTACTATGAATCAAAAAAGAAAAAAAAAATTCTTGGTTATGCTCGTGATGTGTTACAATTAACTTCCATACAGATCTACAGTTGACAAACTTATTGTGAAGCATTCTTGTTTATGCCTGTTGACGCGTGTCTCTTATGTTGCGGTGATAGGTCAGCGGAGAATATCCTTTAAATAATATCAGCAAGGGCTCGCTTAATAACATTCTTCCGCCGCAACTATCCAAATTTGTAACATGAATTACTGTAAATACCCTTAGTATTCCTTTTTGGTTGTATCGATTGCATTTCAAAGACTCGGGTGTGTTCGTAAATCACACCTAGTTACCTCTTTTGAATGACTTCTTTCTCAAAATGACAGGTTCCATGCATGTTGAAAAATACTTCTGCAGGCGTCACTATTTTTCATAACTAATATCATTTTTTGTTAGTAGCTTTTGTGGACATTGACGCCAAAGCCAGCAAATTAAATTTCAAATATGAGTTACGTCTCCTAGAACTTTTCATATATATCCGAGATATGGCGTGTCGTTAGTTGTCATGTTATCATCGATGGATTTTTGTAAACGTTCGCTTAACGTTGCCACTAAACTTTTTTTTTTTTTTTTTTTCATCTAGCTTGTTACTTATACTCGGCTTTATCTTCTTCCGTCAGCAGTTCAAATATTGTCATAAACTTAGCCTTTTGGCCTCCCATATCCATTCTACTTTAGTAACAAAGTCATTGCTGATATCAGATTCAACCAGTTATGGCTCCAGCTATTCAGCCATCCGATGATCCAGACGATAGCCATGTTGATCCGGTTAAAGCTGTCAAATTCTTACATAAATTCACCCAAAGAGGGCCTGGCTCCATGGTTCCTAGGCCCGGAATAGGGGAGTATGAACGTACATTGGTTGCGAAAGTCCCACAACTTGCAGATAGTCATAAGACTCACACCACTGAATTTAAAGTTGTTGACAAGAGAAACGGGGACCGAGAGTTTAACACAGCCAGACAACTAGCTCAGTACCTCGACAAGCACAAACTAACTGTACGATACTTTTGTTGCTTCGATGACTGCGTTCATTACTATGTAGGTTACCATCATGGAAAGATCGCTTGCAGGCATCTTTGGCAGCATTTTAAAACATTGAGAGAAAAAGGTTTGCCGCTACCTCATATCATCTGCGACAAGTTTTGGGAAGCGTATACAAAGACTTGCATGGCTTGCCATAACATATATTTCTGCCTTGATAAAGCATATAAGTGCTCATGTGGTGGTTTACCGGGTGTTCCTTTGCCGCAACCATCAGCACCATTCAGTGCATCACAACAATCACTACCTTTGTTGCCTTCTTCTGCACCAGGGTTAGGGAAAACTCAGGATTTGGAAATATTAAAATCACAACCTTCGTATCCAACAAAATTACAACCGCGTCCAATAGCACACGCGGCTCTTAGTGATCAAATATCTAGTAATGTTCATGATACTTCTGCAATCCTCTCAACGTCTCAAAATGATAAATGTCCCCAGCTAGTTGGTGGAAATCTAGCAGGTCTGCCAATTTTTGATTATCAACAAGCAACTTTGCTTAAATCATCTGGGAAAAATTTACAAGAGCCTGCAAGTTTCAACCATCTGGAAGCACTTTTGTTCCAACCTCCATCTGCCGTGGCATCTCTTAATATCCAGTATAATAATACCAATAATAATACCAATAATAATAATAATAATAATAATAATAATAATAATAATGGTAATTATCAGCAGCAGCCATCGCACTTCCATAACCAAGGCCGGGGGGTACTTCCCACAGGCTTAGGAACAAGCGACATGACATCTTCGCAACTTTATCAACTTCCAATGTTAAATACTTTTGTATCAAGTGATATTAGCGAAGCTGAATTTCTAACAAGTCAGAAATTTACCGTGGCGCAGAGTAAAGGTTTGGTAGATGCAGATAATTCTGTTATTGAGGTTCCTGTTCATTACCCACAGATCACAGCATCACAACCATTCAACTTGAAATTTTCACATTTGCGGCGAAATAATGTTCAGTCTTTAAATGTGCAGCCTTTGAACACGCGGTCCAGCGCTCAAGCACATGTACAATATCCAAATCAATTTTATAACAACAAAAAAAATTCAGAAGTACAACAATTAATCAATCAAAATATTGACGATACATTTCAACATGAAATTTCAAATTTGAGTCAATACCAGAATCAATCCCATGATGGAGCTTTAATAGCTCAAGTGCCTTCACCTCACAATGCTAGTAATATTCGGAAACAGCACCAGAGCTCGCAAAACCAAACGCTAAGTCCAAATCAAAATATCCTTAGTCTGTCTCAAAGCATAACATTCAAAGCACGGGGTGATACACAGCTTGAAAGTCGATTGAGTGAATCTTATGAATATAGGAATGATTTGAGCACAACTTTTAACGCAAACATAAATTTGTCAGTAGGAGATGAAAAACCAAAGCAAGCTGACATTACGCACTCTCCCTCTTCAATGGCTTTCTGGCAAATCGAACAAGAAAATAACGAGCTAAAGTCGAAAGAATCTGGTCTTTGTTTGCGCCGTCTTTTTCTGATGCACTCTGACTTTCTGTCTGTCGCAGAAAGCGTTGTTTCTCAACCGCCTATCGAAGAATTCAGCAAACAATTGACACATACACCAGTAGAGACGTACAATATCAGCGAAGGTAAAATAAATTACTCAACTGTCAATTTACAAACGCCCCCAGTTAGTTCTGATAGTAGAGTTCGCGAAAATCAAGAGTATCAGCAATTATTTGAATATTATCAGTCCTTGAAGTCTGATAAATGCCCACTAGTTACTGAAGTCGATAAAACTAAAGAGTCGGAAGCTAATATAATGACTAATATGGCCAAAGATGATAACGGTGATAGTGATGGTAACAATGACGTGCCGCTATCTCCTAGTTCTAATCCTAACACTATGTCTGCAATTTCACAATATGAAGATCTTGAAGAAAATGGTACTTTGCAAAAAGATGACACGCATGATACTTGGGAAAACGAGCATATTTCAATATCCACAGATAACCAGTTTAACCACACTGACACTAATGTTATTAATGATATCAGCATGAATGAGGCTGCAAATGATGACTTATTGATGACGGATATTTGGCAGCTTGAATTCAGTGAGGATGATAACAGTTTCAGTGAGACTGATCTTCAACAAGCATTCATGGAACTACAACAAAGCGACTTTATAAACATGACGCAAGATAAATTGCAATGAAATATTTGAACAGCAAGTAATTTAATTACATATCTTTGTCGTTTTGGTCATATTTTCTCTTTTTTTTTTCTTTTTTTTTTGGCCCACTTTTGTTTGGCATTATGTTTGTTTGTAAGAAAACAGTACTGTCTTTTACCGGCTGTATCGTTGACCAAATCAGTCGACGTGCAAAGTGAGTACAGCTTTATATTGTAGCTTTATATTGCTTGGCGCTCCGTAAAATTAAACATCAAAAACATCGAATTCGCAGCAGCTCAACTCATCATTACTTGTACTACTGTCACCATTAATCAAGATGCTAATCTCTTTAATCAACTCACCATCCCAGTTTTCCAAATTGGCATTCAATGTATCAAAATCTGTTCTGAGCTCTTTCAAAATCTCGAAATTCACATCTAAGTTATCCAAATCTTCATAGCTCGACTTCATGCTTTTTTTTCTGGTACTGCTGACACTTGAGGCAGCGTTTGTGGTAATGGTTGAATAATTGGTAGATTGTGCTAAAAGCAAATCGTTGAATTCACTTTCTTGGTTAAGCTTCAAAAATTCTTCAAGATCAAACGTACTTTCTTGACTAATGAGATCATCATTAGCGTTTTTGAAAAACTCATTTAGAAGTTCATTATAATTATTTTCTTCTTGTGAAGTCTTTTCCAGGTTCAAGTTGCTTATGGTCCCATTGGTGACGCTCCTGAGAAAATCGGCATTAATAATTAAATTTTTTAAATTTATTAGATAGTTTTGAATAAGATTTTTTACACTGTTGAGTTTGATATTTACTATTATCAATATCGGGTCAGAAATCTTCACTTGCATATTCTTCAAGATCCAATATATAGAGTTGTTAAATTTAATGTTTCGGTTAAGATACTGTCTATTAGTCTCTGACGAATTCTGAAAACTCAAAATGTTTTTAAACCAATGATTATGGTGATGTTGCGTACTTGGCTTTTCAGTGACAATACTAGAAATTGAAGAGTTTCTGCTATGTCCTGTCGAGTGTGGTACTGTTCCATTTATTGGGCTGACTGTCCCACTTTTGGGATCTACAACACCATCTTGTTCTGATAAAGCTGTATCCCTAAAATTCCAAAATTTATCCCATTGTTTTTCTTCCAAGTAGTAATCTATAACTTGGTTAATGTTTTGATGACGTTTGTTTTGCAAAAACTTCTTCGTCACAAATTCTGTAAAAGAGACGCCATGCTCGTTGATAAAACACCATGGTTTGGTCTGAATTTTCTTTAAAAAGATGAGCTCTATAAATATTTCTCCTGTATTCAAGTACAAGTCGATTGATAGTTTGTTCAAGTTTAAATTAGGATTGAAAATATTTGCTGGTGGATGACTGACAGGAAATAGCTCTGACTGTATAGGATTATTGATCAAGGTGTCAATAGTTTGCATATTTTGGTAAATTTGGTTGAACTTTTTTAAAAAGACAAGATTATGCTTGAGTTGACTGTAAATGCCCTTTTTCTGCTGCTTGGATGCCTTAATGAATGCTAGCAAATTGCTCAACTGAAACATCAAGAACTTCAAATACTGTATAACCAACTTAATCTGATGTAGTTCGATCTCCCCACTACTGTCATCTTCCAATTGAATTTTGAACAAGTTTGAATTGTTGAAAAAATTGAGTTTACTTATTTGTAAGTTTAAATTCGTGATCTTGAATGAGTTTCTGGTTATAACTCCCTTCAAATAATCATTGGCATTAGAGGTGATAGGAAGTTTGAATGGTTTGTCAAGGATTAAGTAGAACAAGATAGACTTAATAGTGGAGATGAAAGAAGGGAGCTTAGGAATGATGACCTGATCAATGATCCATTCCTGGTCATTGATTAGGTTGCGAATGTAGCATTCCTGCTTGACTGAGAGCAGCTCCGGGGGATAGATTTCTGTGGTTGTCATTACTGGTGGTGATTGAATACCAACAAGCAATACACACTAAAACCATCAATCAGTTCACAACAACCAAAGCCCTGCCAAATCAGCAGAATCACGGCACTTGCACTTGCTAGTGTTTGCGGACACCCCGCGATGCCCTAATGATTGCTAAATGCACCTTTGTAACGGTGGCCTGGGCAAATAGAATAGCTATCTATTGCCATCAACTGTGAAATACATATACTGAAAAAAAAAAATTATTTGCTTATATAACCTGACGTTTTTTTCATAACTGTTATGTTAATAGCAGCCCAGATACTGTGTAATCGAGGCATGCGCTAGTATGTCTCCTAACGCACATATGTTGTGACCGGCAGAGATGATAAAAAAAATTTTTATGCATAAACACAAGTAAAGAAATATTTCAAAATCACCGCTACAACTAATACATGTGTCTGTTGCAACTAAGTACTGATATTACAAACCACATAGACGTCTGACATGGGGAAAACGCCAACGCAAAGGAGAGAGGCTTATGTCACTAAGCAGGAGCGCAGAGAGGAGGCAATTGACTTGATCAGCAAAATTGCTGAGCTTCAAAGTAAAATACCGGTTAAGCAGGATCCTCAAGATGCCAAGAAGAGTATAAATAAAGAGCAGACGACGGATCCAAGCAAAAAGAAGAAGAATAAGAAGAAGAATAAAAAGAAGAAGAAGGCAGAAAGCAAATCTGAAGAATCCGAAATTCTAAATGACGAACAAGTTGAAAAAGACATGTCTGAGAACATTGACAAAGAGACTAAAGATGATAAAACTAATGCAGTAGCTGATGAAAACGAGCAAAAAGGGGAGCCTAGAACTTCGACTTTTGTGGATAATAGAGGCAGCATAAAAGGGTTTGCAAATATTACCAAGGTCAGCAAAAAGAAAAGATCATACACATGGAAAGAAAGGTTGGCTGAGGAAGAAAGAAAAAGAAGAAAAGTTGCAGAAGATGAGTATTTTGAATCCTCGAGTGGTGAAGACAACGACGAAAACGGAGATGAAAGCCTTGATGCTGCCACCGCCGGAGAAGTCTATGATAGTAATAATGAGAGCAGTGACAAGGAAGAAGAAGAAGAGGAATTTGCTGGCTTTAGCGATAACGACAATCAACAGACAGCCGATTTTGAAGATAGTAGAAAGTCAGAAAGTGACGAAGATGACGAGGAAGACCAATCTTCCGACGATGATGAAGATGATGAGGAAGACCAATCTTCCGACGATGATGAAGATGATGAGGAAGAATTAGACGTCAGAAAAAGATTACGCACTTTTAATGATAAGGCCGCCAGTTTCATGAGTTGGATAGAGGAGCAAACTGAAAAATCTGCACCTACTCCTGTGCTTGATATAGACTACAAACCTCTCGAAAGACCTGAAGATAAAGAAGTTTTAAGTGACGAAGAGGAAATCAAGATTTACAACGATGACAAAGATCTGGAAAAACCTGCATTTTATGTCAACGTTGAACGGGACCCAGAAATTCAGGAAGCTAGATCAGAATTACCAGTTTTCAAAGAAGAGCACAACATTATGGAAGCAATCAGACATAATGATACAGTGATAATTTGCGGTGAAACTGGTTCTGGTAAAACCACCCAGTTACCACAGTTCTTATTTGAAGCAGGTTATGGTAGTCAGAATTCCGAAACTCCAGGGATAATTGGTGTTACACAACCTAGAAGAGTGGCAGCAATGTCTATGGCTGAAAGAGTCTCTAAAGAAATGGGAAACTATGGGGAGAAAGTGTCTTATCAAATTAGATTTGCTTCCAATGTTAAGAAAGATACCAAGATAAAATTTATGACAGATGGTGTGTTGCTTAGAGAGATGATGACGGATTTCTTATTGACGAAGTATAGTGCAATTGTAATTGACGAAGCTCACGAAAGAAATATCAACACTGATATCTTGATTGGTATGCTTAGCCGTATTGTGAAGTTGAGAGCTAAAAAGCATCAGCAGGACAGCACCAAACACAAAAAGTTGAAATTAATCATCATGTCCGCCACCCTTAGGGTGTCTGATTTTGCGGAAAACAAAAACTTGTTTGCGGTGCCGCCACCAATCCTTAAAGTGGAGGCAAGAATGTACCCTGTTTCTGTCCACTTCAACAAACGTACTCCATACGACTATCTTAATGAAGCGTTTAGAAAAACTTGCAAGATCCATCGTAAATTGCCAAGAGGCGGCATATTGGTATTTTTGACCAGTCAGCAAGAAATCATGGAGTTGGTTAAAAAATTGAGAGAAAGATTTCCAATTGTCAATGCCAAAAAGATTCCTCAATTGAAAGGCTACAATCAAGATACTGCTATTGAAATGAAAGTTAATTCCCGGGAAGTTGATGTTGAAGATGAAGAAGTTGATTTTAATGTAAATGAGCAAAATAAGGAAGACGCAGAATTTGCTGAAGATCAGGATGATTACAATGAAAACGACGATGATAATGAAGAAGAGGAAGGTTTTACTGAAGAACTAGAAGAAGGTCAAACAGATGAAGATCCGTTGTACGTGTTGCCACTTTACTCTTTGTTGCCAACAAAGGAACAAATGAAGGTTTTTGAGAAGCCCCCGGGAAACGCTAGAGTTTGTATAGTTGCTACTAATATTGCCGAAACCTCCATCACCATTCCAAACATAAGGTACGTTGTTGACTGTGGCCGTTCTAAACAAAAGGTGTTAAGTAAAAACTCAGTGCAAAGTTATGAAGTAAGTTGGATTAGTCAAGCATCAGCAGAGCAAAGAGCTGGTAGAGCTGGTAGAACTGGACCAGGTCATACTTATAGATTGTTCTCGTCGGCTATCTTTGATGAGTTTGAGAAATTTTCGATACCGGAAATTTTGAGAATGCCAATTGAGAGTGTCATTTTGCAAATGAAAAGTATTGGAATTGATAATATTGTGAACTTCCCATTCCCAACCCCTGTTGCTCCAGACTCATTATATAAAGCGGAACAATTGTTGCTGCACTTAGGTGCATTGAACAAGGATAAAGTCGTCACTGACTTGGGTAAAAACATGAGTTTATTCCCATTAAGTCCTCGTTTTGCCAAAATGTTGTTAACCGGTAATCAATACGATTGTTTGACTTATGTTATTACCATTGTTTGCGCATTGTCTGTGGGTGATCCATTCTTGTCTGAAATTGATCTAGGTATCAACCATAGTATCTTGAATGAAGATGTGAATAATGAAGAAGATGAAGAATTGGACGATGCAGCATATAACAAGAAAATGGCCACCAAAGAAAAAATGAAACTGGTTTTGGAAAAGTATACTAAAGCTCAAGTTATGTTTGCCGGTTTGGATAAATATAGTGATGCTTTGAAAATCTTGTGTACTGTTTGTGCAGTTGATTTTTATAAAGATCCTGCAAAGAGAGACAAATTTTTAAGAGAGCATTTCATAAGACCTAAAGTCATTGAGGAGATTCACAAGCTCAGAAAACAGTTACTCTATATTGTTAAAATTCATACATCGAAAGAAAACATTGGTGCTAATATTGATTATGAAAAAGAGTTGAAAATATCTAGACCACCAAACAAAACTCAAATTTTTGCCATTAAGCAAATAATAACTACTGGATTCATTGACCAGATAGCTATCAGGGCAGACTTGATCAACGCAGATGTCAAAATCAACAAAAGATCCACTGTTGGTAGTATACCATACTGCTCTGTTTTCCCAGCTACAAACTCGTTTAAGGACAAAGATGTTGATCCATTCGTGTATATTCATCCACGCTCAATTTTGACAAACATTGGCGAAAAGCCTCCAGCATACATTGTATACCAGTCATTGGACTTGAACTCTACAGGTACTCGTATTAGAATGAGATGCTTGACTGACATCGAGGGCAAAGCGTTAACAAATCTTGCCAAAAACACCACGTTACTAAGTTACTCAAAACCACTAGGTCCTCCATATGGTCCAGAATTGATCAATCCTACTAAGCAAAAATGTTATGTTATTCCACGTTTTGGTGGGGTTGGTTCCTCTACAAGTTGGGACTTGCCTCCAATTAGGGTTATTCAGAACAAAGTGAATGGACAATGGATTACCAAATAGAGCTTTTTTGTATTGTATAATATAGCATAGTTAATTGTTATTGCATGTTCCATGTATTATAATTCTTTAATTTTGTAGTACTATGCGTGTTGTTTCGTTGTACAATTATATTTTGTATCACGTGTAAATCTTTTGTCATTGAAGATAATACTTCTTCATATTCTTATAAAAATAGTGTAAGTAAAAGGGAAAAAAATTGAAAAATTAGCAAAAAAAACAAATAGACAAAAATAATGATCGACAACGGCAGGACTCGAACCTGCGCGGGCAAAGCCCAAAAGATATCCTGAACTAAATTCAAGTCTTTCTCCTTAACCGCTCGGACACGTTGCCTCGATGAAAAAGTATTAACAACAGTGAAATAATACCTGCTATACTAGACCAAGGTTTTCAGTTGGCAAAAATCAGCTGGGTTTCTAACGGGGTTTTCACTTATGTAAGTTTCCCTATAAAATAGCAATTGATTCATATTGTAAATGCTATATAGGTAAGCTTATTTGGTAATATTTTGACGAACATTGAGTTCTAGATCTCCGGGTCTGAACCTAGACATGCAACGCTTTCTTTTTTTTTTTCACACACAAGATCGGTATACTATTTTTATATAAATGATAGAAAATATTATCTTATAAACTTAATTATATATAGTATATACAATATAGTTCAGTTGTTAATATATAGGGGAAACTTTCATAAGTGAAACCCAGTTAGTATTAGTTAGAATTTAATGGATCAGTTG
>JXWR01003100.1_pt1 | contig 14194 bp, 8 predicted proteins | sample 315541 | NCBI WGS metagenome assembly JXWR01 (sample SAMN03273951, study PRJNA271842) | soil metagenome | isolation source: rice field ambient CO2 | place: India: CRRI Experimental farm Cuttack,Odisha-753006 | collected 2013-12-17
ATAGAAGTTGCGTTTATGGAGAAATCACTATCTTGCTTACAGTTGCAAGCCCGCTCATACCTTTTTTTTATGCATGATGGGAATATGGTTACGAGTCCTGGTCTCCACCCATATTTGCAGTGTAGTCAATGCCGTTTGTTGTAGTTTTAACACCAAAAATGCAATGCTTTATCCTGTGGTCTGCATTCAACCTTTCGCTTGGTGAGCTATTTTGGGGAAATTGTTTCAGACCCCATAATTTAATGGTTGACTCAGTAATGTAGTTTCTTTATCGAGTTTAATGTTGGCCGATGAACTTTAAAACGTTTTTAGGGCTTAAAATTGATACAATAGTTCTCAAAACAGAGATTAAAACAACTTTAAATTAGGCATACACAAAATTATAATAGTAAAAAATAAGAGACGATAAAAAAGCAACAGAAACCAACAGCATGAAGTTTATGAGGTAAAGAAATTTTCTGAATAAACCAGAATAGAGACGACCGTATTTTAAAGAACAGTTAACCAAGATAAAGACCATAAGATATGCATGTGATAAAAATGACGACAAAAAATAAGCGAGAGACAAAACTGATTGCAGGTAAATAAAACCTAACAAAACTTTTGTTCAAAAAAAAAGAAACAGCATAGAAAAGATAAAGGCGCTACCCTCAAACTATTGTTTTGGATCAGCATAAAGCTCAACTTTTCTAAGCTTCTTTCCTTGAACGTTTTCATCATCAGCTTCGTACAACGCGTCATTGTCCAACACATATGAGCGGATTGGTCTATTCACTGGCTCTTCAGTCTCGGTGGCAGCCAAAGATTTTCGGTATTCAGTATTAGTATTAGCATAAGGTGAAGTTGAAGTTGGAATTAGGGTATTTTGGTCAGAATAGCGTTTGATATCAATATTTGCTGGTATTTGTTGTTGCTGCTGTAGTGGTTGTTGGGGATCGATGTTATGATTATGGTTTTGATTGACGAAATCAACTGGTGATTGTAATGTTCTACCATTATCCAATCTAGAAATGTAGAAAACAGTCAAGAGTTGCACAAGGTTAATAAGCCAAAGCAAAGCAGCCACACACACCAATGCGGTCTCTGCTTTCCTTAATTCGCAACGGCCCTCGTTATTGAGGCACGGAGTTGGCAACAATATACCAATCACCACCCCCATAGATGAAATACTTAATCCAGTGCCTACCAAACAGTAAAAAATACCATTGTTATGCTCAAAATTCATCACTCTGAACAAAAACAAGAAAGAAATAGCTAAGAGGATCCCAGCGGCAGAAATTAGGTATTCCCAAACACTGTGATTAATTCTTGTATCATTACCAATGGATTTAGAGCACAAAATGATGATTGTCACTGACATGACAATTTCCAATATATGCATCAACGAATTGATGGAAATAGCATCTTCACCAAGTCCCAAGGTGGCTTGTACGAAATATGGGGTGTCCATGAGCTTACCGGTAAGCACTCGAGAGTAAAGCTGTTCTTCAATGTATTTTTTTGAATTGGTGGACCGGACCTCACCATTGATGTCAACATTTTTTTCATCGTAAATGTCCTGTGGCATGTACCAGTTCTTGTCATTTTTTCTAGATCTGGTACTCAAATTTCTAGTGATGTCCTGTGCTGGTTTCAAAGTGCCGGTCGTGGTATAGTATCCTGGACTTTGTTCCGGTAATGCTGTACCAGTGGCAAGACCATGTTCTTCTGGGTACACATTGTAAGGATCAGAGCCAGGATTGTTGTTGTTGTGATTGCTGAAAGCAGTACCGGCTTCGAAGTTAGGCACTGGAGCAGGCACGTTTGGGAGAGGTGTTGGTGGAAGTTGGGTAGACCCCGAAGCAACACGAGGACGAGGACCCGGGGTATAGGTTGAAGGAAGGGGATTATGTTGACTAGTAGAGTTATCAATTGGTGTAGCAATATTGGCGGCATTAGCAGCAGCAATTCTTTCAGAAGCAAGTCTTTCAGCTTGATTAATATGAGATTGATCACCATTGTATTTGCTTCCTGGTGGAGGAACACCTCCTGCTCCAGGTATTTCGTTTGGATATGGAGCAGAATGAGAGTTGGTCAAATAGGAGCTGCGTCTTCTGCTGCTCTCTTGAGCTGGTGCTGGTGCTGGTGCTGGTGCTGGTGCTGGTGCTGGTGCTGGTGGCACTGGGCTCGCCGGTGGAGCATCGAACATGCTAAAGATATTTTCATCCATGGTAGTATTGGTATTCGTTGTTGGAATATCAAGACTGGGTATTTAAAGGTTGTAACAAGCAACTCTTTTCTTTTAATAAGGGTATCAATAAGTTGAGCTCTTACTTTTGATTCAACTAGCTATCCACTCTTCCTTCTTTATGAATTGTTGACTCGAGGTGTATCTATACTTTCATGGACTATGACAAGAAAATAGTTAAAAAAAAAAAGTATGGTAAAAAAGTAAGAAACAAACAGGAAACCAGCGAAAGAAAAAGAAAAAAGACAGATGAAGCGATTGAAACTACTTTTGACTTCACTGGTATACAGCTTAGGTCAGTAAGTGGTACTATTACACTATATTTTGTTTCTGAGCCCTCGCGTTTACATAGCCAGCCATCTCAATTAAAGGCCGATGAGCTTCTAGACGAGGTGCGCTTTCCCCGAGTGCCTGCAGCACTGTCCCCGAATCAGCCATCGGCCCCTGCCCTTTTCCTGGCTATCTCTCCCAGGAAGCTTGTCCACTACATGCAGCTTGGCCATTTCCAGTAGGCCGGCTAGCTATCAGGAGCAATTAGCTGTTTAATTGCATTACCGGGAGCATTTCAGGATGTTCTTTTTATTGTAATTTTGATAAATTTTAGGGTGCTGTTCTTACGGGACACCGCTAAGTCCGTTACAATAATATTTAGGATTAGCTTTATTTCTCAGCGTAGGCTCTGGCACATAGGGCTTTTTGTTAATGAAAGCTAAATTACCAAGAAGCTTTTAACCCTTTTTAATACAGATTGTCTTAGACTAATTGCTGTTGAACAACTTGTTTTGTAGATATGAGTTTGTGGTGATCTAAATCCCGTACTTTTGGTGCCGGTGTGATAAGTGCATTCTAATATTGACACCTGCATGTACTCACGTCATTACACATTATTGTACATCACATCACGTGCGTGAACATTTTCCGCATTTTTTTCGTCAATTTTTTCAAAAGCGAACAATCAGACACAAATATACAAACGAACCACGGCCAAATCAGATCAACTCGACAGTGGGGACTCTTTGCAGCAAGGAATCAGCAGTCAAACCGCTAAAGATGTTTAGAAACACCATCCTCAAAACCAGTCTTAGATCACCTTTGGCTCAGAGAGTGTTGCAATTTCACACCTCTGCCATTGTGGCCGCTTCTAAAGGCCCAGCTAAAAAGGCCTTTATTCCAGGTCACAGCAGAAAGAAGGGCCAAAAAGGTGCTAACAAAACTTTCTTAGAATATGTCAACAACAAAAGATTTAAACAGAATGCCAGTAAAGTGCTCAGTGTTCCATTATTTGAAAATGACGATGTGGCAAAATTAGTAAAGCAATCCGCTGCTGACAGTACCAGTGCAGATGAAAACAAGATTTTCAAGTTTAGCGAAAAAGTGTTACCAAAATTGCATTACTTGGGTTCATTTAAAAAAGGTCAGTTTAATGAATTATTTGCTGAAAATGTGTCACTTGTTAGAAAAGAAGCTTTGTCTGTTATTGACCATTTGCAGCAAAACTTTAATGCCGACTCATCCAAGAATAAGTTTATTTTGTTTGGTGAATCTGGGATTGGTAAAACTACATTATTGAGTCAGCTCCAAGCATACTTGATAAACAAGGAAGCCATTATTTTGTCAATCCCATACACCAAAGAAATAATAGACGGTTCTCATGAATTTTCTTACAATTCTCAAACCCAACTTTATGAACAACCAACTTATATCAAAAAATTCTTGACCAGAACTTTGAAAGCTAACAAGGACTTACTCAGCAAAATACCGTTATCAGAAAGTGTTTCTTACAATACTGTAAAATTAAGCAAAGATAATTACACTTTGGCTGATCTTTTGAGTAACGGCGTGTCCAATAAGGTGCCAAAATTCTTTTACCCTAGTGTGTTCAGAGACTTTATCAAAGAATTGCGCGCTCAAAAGTCTAATGCGGTATATTTGACCATTGACAACTTTAATGCTTTTGCTGAAACCCCATATACCAGTTACAAAACTGCTGACTTCGAGAGCGTTTACACCGACCAGTTAGAAGTTACTAAATTTGTGCTAGATTTGGCTTCTGATGCGGTAAAATTCAACAAAGGTGGTGTGATATTGACTAACGGTGCTGAATACCCAATTACCAAGACTTTGAAGGTGCCATTCGGTTTGGAAGATTTCAGTCCATTTGATGGTCCAGAAGTTTACGATGCGAGATTTGCTCGTTACCTTACTAAGAAAAACATTAACTTGGTATATTTAGACAAGTTGCCAAAAAATGATGTTAAACAATTGGTTGAATGGTATTTGGAAAACGATTTGATTCTCGAGAAAGACAAAGAAGTTACTGAGAGTGAACTCAATAAAGAAAAATTGCAAAACGAAAAATACTTTTTGAGCGGAAATGGTAACCCAAGAGAATTGATAAAGGCTTGTACTTTGCTTTATTAAACTATTTTTATTCAATAGGTTCGCTATTCCTTCTGTATATATACAAAGACATGCTTCATGTATGAGTTCTAGATTTTTTTTTATTTAAAGCAGCGTAGTTTGAGAAGTAACTTTTTACCGACTTCTACAACTAAAAAAAAAAAACCTTTGAAATCGTTAATGTATATTACAAAAGATAAAAAAAATTTTGAATAATCCTCAAGATGAAAATATAATGATAACAGCTTGTAGTTAAAAAGAGATCTGACAGCAAATAAAATATTAAGGAAAAAGATAGGGAAAATAAAAAATAAGAAAATGAATAGCAAACAACCAAATGAACAACCCATCATGTAAATAAAGTATCTTCATCTCTCAAATATTCACCAATATCTGCTTGTCTAAAGGCAACAATCCCAGTAGGATTTAAGTTTTTCGTTTCCAATGTGCTCTTGGCGGAAATTCCAAACCCAAGAGGCACATCACTCATAGAATATACGATCACCCCAGCATGTTCTGGAATATCGTCACTCATTCTTCCAACGTGTGCTTTCAACACATGATTCCCATACAAAAAAGGCATCTCACCATTTTGTTTGATCCACACCTTGTACTTAGCCAACTTGCTCAAGTATTCCAACGCCGTTATGTGAAGTCTAAATTTACCAGTCTTCGTGAATTTACCAAAGCAAGCACCCAAGGACATCAAGTTTGCCCTCTGCACTGACGTTGCAAGGTTAGCTATTTTCTCGGAAACATAGTACACTCTATCTTTCTGCAATCTGAATACATGGGGATCTTCTTTGTTGTCTATTAAAAACACAATATTTCTTCCCACATAGTTGGCAAGCTTCTCAAACACAACTTTTGTTTCTTCTTCTGTTAATTGTCTCATTTTTATGTATTATAGTGGTGCTGTGTATCTAGCTGTGATGAATAGACTTTCTATCAAACTTTCTCTGCTTATACTGGTTTTGTCTCTTTGCATTTTGAAATTTTTTCGTGCCAAAAAAAAAAAAAATTCTGAGATGGCGGTCGGGTAAACGATGAACCGAAAAATTGCAGAAAAAAAATAAAAAATAAAAAATCAGTGAAAATTTTGAACATGAATGAGCCAAAGCACCACATCCAGAAGGGAAACCTATCCGCCAGACATTATCCTATCCTTTGTAATTTCTTGCACGATGAGCGAACAAGAACAACCCACCCAGGAAGTCCCACAGGTTCCAGCGCTATCTGCAGAGACGCCAAAGGCAGAAAAAGAAACTACTGTTGTTGATACCACTCAAACTGCAGCTAACAACGACGCGGAACCTGCCAAAGATAAAGAGGACCAAAATGTTTCTCAAGTTTCTCAAGACGGCAATGATGCAAGTGATAAGCCAGCAGAAAGCGCCAAACCCGAGCAGCAAGATAGCAAGAATAACAACAACAATAACAGAGGCCGTAAAGAAAGAGCAAGAGTTGCTGAATACGATCAAAAAGATTTCAAAAAACGCAAGCCAGAGAGGCCAGAGAGAAAGTGTGTATGTTTTTCAACTTAATGGAAGTGTTAAAAGCAAAAAAATTAACAATACAATATGACTGGATACTTTAATACTTCCGTATTTTGCTTTTAGGTTTGCCTTTTTTATATCAGAATTTTTTTTTTGAGATCAAATCACTAACCAAACTTATAGTTTCGAACCTTGTCCTACCTTATATGACAAAGATGGAAATGTGATACCTAAAGAAGAGAGAAGACCAAAGAAAAAGGTTGCCATGATGATTGGGTATTGCGGTACTGGATACCACGGTATGCAGTTGAACCCTCCAAATCCTACCATTGAAGGAGCCATCTTTGATGCATTAGTCAAGGCTGAAGCTATTTCCAAGGCAAACTCTACTGACTTGAAAAAAAATGCTTTCATGAGAGCTGCTAGAACCGATAAAGGTGTTCATGCTGCAGGGAATGTTATTTCTTTGAAAATCATCATGGAGGATCCAAAAACTGTTGAAAAAATTAATAGTTTTTTGCCTGATCAAATTAGAGTATGGGGTATTGAAAGAGTTAATAAGAGTTTTGATTGTAGAAAAATGTGCAGCTCCAGAGTTTATGAATACTTGTTGCCTACTTACGCATTACTCCCGCCAAAGCCAACTTCTGTACTTGGATCTAAAATCAAAGAAGCTAATGAAAAAACTCCAGGTATCACCAGAGACGATCCAGAAGGTGAAGAATGGTGGGAAAAAGTCAACAAAGAATTGTTAGCTGAGGGCATTACTCAAGAAGAAATTGATAAAACTCATCAATTACTTAGAGAGACTGAAAAATTTGACGAAAAGGATGAAAACTTCAAATTCATTAGAAGGGTGAAGCATATTGAGAACCGCATTAGAAGATCATACAGAGTGTCTGAATCTAGACTCGAACTTTTCAGACAAGCCATGAACTTATACTTGGGTCACCATAATTTCCACAATTTCACCGTGGGCAAGCATTTCAAAGATCCAAGTGCTGGCAGATACATGATTTCTACTAAAGTCAGTGATCCATTTGTTATTGAAAACACTGAATGGGTTTCCATCAAGATCCATGGTCAATCTTTCATGTTGCATCAGATCCGTAAGATGATCGGTATGGCCACTTTGGTGGTGAGAACTGGTTGTCCATTGGGCAGAATTGTTGAAGCTTTTGATGAGCCTCGTATCAATGTGCCGAAGGCTCCTGCTCTTGGGTTATTGTTGGAGTGTCCAGTGTATACTGGATATAACAGTAAGTTGCAAAAATTCGGTTACAATGAATTAAATTTCGATAATTTCGAAACAGAAATGTTGGAATTCAAAAAGAAATTCATTTATGATAAAATTTATGCTGAAGAAGTTAAAGAAAACACTTTTTACGGATTTTATGGGTTTATTGATAATTTCAATGGCGACCCAATCTTTGACTTTTTGACCGCTAAAGGAATTTCTGGCTCTGCTAATGTGCCAGTCAAGGAAATCGAAGTTCCTAATGAAAAGGAAGAAGAAAAGGCCGCTATTGAAGAATAGATACTTAGATTTTTCTTTGTTGTTAGATTTACGCCACTTTTTTTTCTTTTTAGTATAAAGTAAAATAACTTAATGTACATTTATGTTTTGTATTGTTCGTTAAAAATTTTGATATGCTCATTTTTATAGCATTTTTCGACGTGTAAAATATTATACAATTTCAACAACCACAAACGATTGAAACCAACATGTCCTAGCAGTGGTACCGCAACCAAACATCTTGAATTCAGTCAAAACTAAGACAAAGCGAACTATTTTCTGCCCTTCTTCCTACCACTGCCAGAATTACTACTTTTTGTTTTTGGAGGACCTTCGTAATGCGTATGGCCAAGTCTTTGTTGAGCACAAGAATTAACCCATTCAAGACATCTTTCCTTTTCACGTTCTGATCTCAACTTATTTAAGCGCTTAATGTTGCTCAAATGTCTAGTCTTTTTCTCTTCGTGTTCTTCCATCCGTTTGCGTTTCAATTCTCGTTTGGAAACTCTCTTCATTGGCGTGTTTTCTTTATTTGCTTGAGATGCATTAGCAGTTTTGTTTGCGTTGCCATTTCCATTTCTATTTTCATTTTCTTCATTGTCAATATCAATATCAACAACTTGTTCCTTTTCTCCTTTTTCTTCTAGTTTGGCTACATTGAGCTTTTCTTGAGCAACTGAGCGCCTAGTTCTCCGTTTAGAAAGTTGAGCCTCTTCTTCTTTCACTTGTTGGGCAACCTCATTTTGTTCATCATCATCAGAATCTGGATCAACCACGTTTTGACGCACTCCGCGACCACGTCTAGCGCCTAGCCCTTGACCACGCCCACGGCGAGCCTTACCGCGATTTCCATGACTGTTAATTTCATCGATGTCAAAGACTTCTTCATCTTCACTGTCAAAATCACTATCAGATACATATGTTTTATTAATTTCATCTTCCAACTCCAATTCTTCTTCTGGTGGTGTGTCAAGTTGAAGTGCTTTTCTTCTAGCTTGTATACTAGCATCAATTGATTCTTTCAAAGCTACCAATTCTTTTCGCAAATGCGATTCTCTTTTGCCCCATGGATTCAACGATCTGATAAGGTTTTCAATCAGCTTTTTGGAATCCAAGTAACGCCAGTCTCTACTAGACAATAATGGAGATGGTTTTTCTTCAATAAGTTTGCGTTGTAATGCAGTCAAGGTCGTGGCTAGTGTCTGGTCAGCTATACCAGTGGCATCATTAATTGAATAAATCACCTTGCCATCCTTGTCTTTAACAGTTTTACCATTTTCAGAAAATTCAAGATCAAAAATTTCTCTAGCGGAAATAATGAAAGATAATGGAAGTTTATCAAATTGTGGTTCTTCTTCTTCTCTTTCAATAACGCTAACCTCGGATTTTGGCGCTTCGGCTTTGTTTTTCTCTTCATCTTCGATTTTCATTGGATTCTTTTTACCTTCAGTTGCTGTGGTAGTGGTGCCATTTGGAGCATCATTGGTGCTAGGCTTCTCTTCTTGTTGTGCAGAAGTCTCAATCTTCACTACGTCCTTTACGCCTTCTTGATTGACTTCATCCTTGATATTCTCTGTTTCGGATGCTTTCAGTAACTCATCTGGCTTTTCTTCTTTAGCCTTGAGTTTCTCTTTAATTTTTTCAACTCTTTGCTTTTCTTGCTCGAAGACATCAACTTTTTCCTCGATGTTCTCCTTCAATATGTTGAAGTTTTCAATATCTTTGGCAATAACTCCGAGCATAGATAAACAGTCATCCTTGCTTGGGCCTTGAATCCACAATCTTCCCATTAAGTAAGTCTCTTCTTGAACTTCTTCTGTATCGTCATCATCATCGTCGTCTCCATTACCGCCATTCGCAGTATCATCATTAAGACTAGAGCTGTTCTTGTTTGACTGTTTTCCTATTATTGGAAGCCCATTGTTTTCAAACCACCAATAACGGTTGAAAAGACCATCTTTACCAATGATATTAACTCTTTGACAATCAATTTCCATCAACCTTTTCTCCAACTTTTTGCGCACAAGACGGTACTCGTCTGCTTTATTCATAACACTAGAACGAGCATCAATTTTCTTTTTATACTCTAGGTCATCTTTAGCAAAAGCCAACTCATCCTCAGTGATTTCGCTTCTCAATGTAAAATTTCTTCTTCTTCTTTTGTTTTTGGTTTCACTGTCAACTTTCTTCTCAGCGTCAGCTGTATTTGGTTGGTCACTGGTGCCCGTCGTTGACGTAACTGCCGATGGAGTTGCAGTAGCTTCCGGAGTCTCTGTGTTTTCAATAGAGACGTTGCTGTTATTCACCAATGAATTCTTTTTGTCTTTCTTCCATTGTAATAACAAGGTATTGCATTCGGCATTTAAATCTCTAGCGTGCTCCATTACCGCTTTGTATTCTCTGATAGCGTCAAGTCTGTCTCTTCTTAATTTTGTGGCCTCATCCATAGCATTGTCAATGTAGCTTCTGATAATTTTGCCCTCAACAAGCAATTCACACAAGAGATTTAAAATTTTAATTTTTAAATCAATGGAAAGTTTACTATGAAACTGATTGAGTACAGTGGATGGAGTAGCACTCATGCTTTTAGGTGCAAGAATTTCATTAACCTCATTAATTAATGGCTTGTATCTTTTCACATGGTCAACTAATGATAAAACGCCAAGCACAATAATTTGCCAGTATCCATCTTTGAAGTTACGCTTAAATAATCTTTCTTGCCATGACACATTACGATAATTAAGTAATTTGGATACATTGTTTCTCAAAATTCTCTTCTTGGTGGTGTCTTCATCACTGTCTTCACTGTCTTCATCATTAGCTGAGACGTAACCTGGGTCATTCTTGTCCTTAACTAATTCAACATCTTCATAAATGTTAAAATCAAGACCATAATTGTCTTCAGACTTGCATTTAATTGCTGCTTCCTCATTCTCCTGGTCTTTTTCCACAACGTCTTCTTTTTTTACTGCTTTTGCACTTTGCTTCTTCTCCTTACTGTTCGCAAATTTTTCTCCATTCGGTGCTTCTTTTTCTTCTTTTTCTTCTTCTTTTTGTTCCTTATCTGTCCCATCAATATCTGTCATTTTCACATCTTCGTCTTCTTTTTTTTCAATTTCTTCTGACCCTTTTTCCTCCTTCACTTCAGTTTCTTCTTTTCCAAAATTTGCTTTCTCTTCAGCTTCATGTTCGCTGTCGCTATCACTCTCATCACTCTCATCTTCATTTTCTTCATCACTATCAAGATCAAAATAACTTCTTTCTGGAGGGATAGTCACAAGCAAAAATTCTTCATCTTCATAGTTGCCATCAGAAGGTATTGGGAATTCATTAGCTAAATCAGTATCATTACTGAGGGCATTAGTTTCATCATCATCAACCCTGCCACGACTACCACCATTGGCATTAGTTCCCTTTTTATCGTCATTTTTCATTTTGCCGACAGCTTTTGAGTTCGAATCATTGCCGTTTTCGTTACTACTGCCATCCTCAATAGAAGAATATTCAAATCCTCGTATACGCAAGTTTGGATCCTCGTTTTCCCCGAGAATAAAACAACTTAAAACTGAACAAAACACTTCATTGAGAAGTTCCAGATTTTTCAAACCTTTGTATTTAAATGAGTTTATGAAGTCATCAAATGTAAAAGTGTCAATTATCAAAGCATTATGATATACATTCAAAAAAATCCATGTTTGAAGGGTTTCTGATATGCAATTTTTTAATTCTGGTATCTTTTTAAGAAATGGTTTCTTGAAATAGTTAAATGGTTTGAGATTATCAAGATTGTTAGGATTTTCTTTATCAATGCTGTAATTGAAGCCATAAGGAATCATCAAATCATCAACTACAGTTTTTCTTGGTGCAAAAGTTTCAAGGTATGAATCAACGTGCTGTAGTCTAGCGAGTTCTGGTTTACCCTGGATTGCTTCAATTGCCTTGACAGACTCTGGTGGAGGTTTTGGTCCAATATAAGATGGCTCTTTGATTTCATGTTTCGCCGGTTCAGAAGGAGTTGCCTCTTTTTGCTTACCATTACCTTCTGAGTTCATTATATCGTTCAAATTGATCTTGCGGGCAGTATTAGCCTTTCCCTTAGCTGTTGAGCCCGATATGCCGTTACCTTTGTGATTACTAGCACCTTTAGTATCACCATTAACTCCATCAGCTTTGACAGAAACAATTTTTGGAATTGGGCCTCTTGGTTTCAATGGAAGCAATTTACGTGGTTGGGAATTATCTGAAGATGTTTGTGAACGACCTGCGCCATTTTGTCTTTTAGCTTTCTGCGTTGATTGGCCAGTGGTTGAAGCGCCAGATCCATTCGCTTCCTGCAATTCATTAACCGGCACAGTGCTTGGTCTTTTTCTTGATTTGGGCTGTTTTGGAAGAATTGGTTTAGGTGCGTATGTTTGAAGATGGGGTGGATATTCCATTGGAATTCTATATTTTTTGGCAAACTTTTCGCGTACTATCCATGGAGCTCCTATTTTGCTCGATCTAGAAACACTAAGCTTGATGAATGTCTTGACATACCATTTAGTAAAATGAGAGCGATCTCTCAGAATGCCAGATTCATCAATAGTAACCTCGGTATTATTGTCAAACAGGACTCTATAACTACAATATTCTGGCCGTACCACACCGAATTCATCAACAAATGCATTGAATCTAGCTTTTTCTTTGATTTTAGCTGGTTTCTTTGTATCTTGAAACTTAACAAGAACATTTTCCCCTGGGTAGAAGTCGCTTTTAAATTTTGAGTATACCAAATCAACAAGCAAATCAAGTCTTGGAACCGTGGAGAATTGTAAGAAACGCAACACTGGCTCTTTCAAAGGTTCTGGAAAATGCTGTTCTACTTTTTTCATTTCATTTTTTTCCGAGTCTAACGCTTCAAAATAGGTAAAACACGAATTACCGGTGATTTCGCACACAAATTTGCGCTTCATGTAATAATCTATTCGCGTCAAGTATTCATTATATTCGTAAAACCATTCTTTAGTTTCCGGGATGTGCCATACTTTGATATTGATGTTATCGGGTAATGGAGGAGGTTCTTGATATATCACTGGTTTTCGTTTATAGAGAACCTAAGAGCACTGAGTTAGTATTTAATATATAGATTGATACAAAACAATTGGTAGTAATGGAGAGATCAGTGATCCATAAATCTATTATATGCGTTAAGTTACAAAAGTAATTTGTTTTCATCATGCCAAAACTGGTCTTTAACAATGAATTGGTAAAGTTTACTATTGAACGCGTCGTATGGACAAATTTAACTGATAATAGGATACCATGGAGACACGCTTGGGAGAAGACCAGGAAAAAAAGAAATCATGGAAATCGAGCTGAATGATGTCAGACACATACCATGTTGAAAAATTCAAATTTAAAATCGTTCCAGCTGCCAACAGATTTGTGGAAATTTTCAAATCAAAATACGGGAAGTAGTTAGTTGAATAGTGTCAACAAACAGATGCTGGGCCAGCAATGAAGAATATGGATGATGAGCAAGAAGGAAAGAAAAGGGAAAAAAAAAAATAGAAAGTATTGGAAGAGGACTTTCTGTTTTTTTATTTTTCTTGCCATGCACTTAAGGCATTCTGCTCATAGTGAGAAATAAAAACATGCATAAACTGCGCTGCACTGTCGGGAAATTAATGCTGCAAAATCAAGTTACGCGGCAGGGCGGGTGATGGATAATCTGCTTATGGAGGCATAATTACACATAGTAATGCTTCATTTTCATATGATTCCAGCAGAGAACCTGTCATGTGAGTATAGTCGGTGTTGCGTAACCGTAATGCCGTCTAATATCAAACAAAATTTTCCTTAGTCCTATTTCAACATCGCATTGCCCGAGAGCTGGTACATCAGACAAAAATCCTCCGCAACACTTTGCTGTAATTGGGCTTGTTCGAATGCTCTCTTTCAGGCCATTAATGCTGGTGTACCGCATTTGTTATTTCAAGTGCACTTTTTTTACATTGTCCCAGTATATTTTTCCCGCAGTCGTTGACTAATTACATCTTTATGGCCAATTAGCGAATTTGAGCAATGGTAGTCAGCACTTCATATTACTGCGGGTCTGCTGATTTGAAAGTTTATGTGGAAACAAAAAAGCGTTGGTTCGATTTGTAGAGAATATTTAAAGAAAGAAATCTAGCAGAATTTGTAAGCAAAAATTTAGATTGGTTAATCCGAGCAATACCGGGAGAAATTTTCGGAGGATTACTTACCAAAATAAACCAATATCTTCATAGATATGATAAAGCCGATTTATGTATGGAGTTCAAATATCCTACTCAGCCTAAAATAAAATAAAATAAATAAATAAATTTCAGTATATTGCCTTTTTAACCTTACAGGGACACGTTGTCAAGGAAAGATTTTCTACAACATTTTCACATTATTTTATTTTCTCATTCATAAGATTGATTTATTATCATTAATAAAAGAAAAAAAAAATTTTTTTATATATAAAAACCCCGTTAGTATCAGTTAGAGTTTAATGGATCGGCTAGTTTTGAAATAAATATAGCAGAGATT
>JXWR01003560.1_pt1 | contig 14170 bp, 8 predicted proteins | sample 315541 | NCBI WGS metagenome assembly JXWR01 (sample SAMN03273951, study PRJNA271842) | soil metagenome | isolation source: rice field ambient CO2 | place: India: CRRI Experimental farm Cuttack,Odisha-753006 | collected 2013-12-17
TTTTTTTTTTTTTTTTCTCGTTAAGTTGCAGAAATTTTTCAGTGCAACTGCGCAACACAACATCATCGACCATTTCTGTTTGATACCGCAATCACCCCAGCACCCACATACAGAAAAAAAAAAAAAAAAAAAATTAAATCAGCCACTTTCTAGTAAAAGGAAAGAAAAAGATTTACAATGGGCAAAAGAAACAATAGAAGAGGAGGAAACAAGAAGTTTGGCAAAAGACCAGACAACCGTACCTCATGGGTGGAGATCCCAAAGGAGAATGCCAAATGGGAAACTTACTACAAGGCACAAAACTTAATTCCTGAAGAAGAGTGGGATACTTTCATGAAAACGTGTCAAAAGCAATTACCTTTGACTTTCCGTATCACTGGCTCTAGAAAACATGCCAAAGAAATTTTGCAGGTTTTTAAGGACAAACATTTGCCTGCTTTGTTGAAGGTGGATATCAATGAGATCAAAAGACAACAGCAAGAAAAGGCTGCTATAGCTGCCGAAAAGGTGAAGGCTGAACAAGAAGCCTTAAAGGCAGCTGAAAATGGTGGTGCCGTTGCTGAGGCTTCTGATGAAGCGTCTGCTAAGGCCGAGGCCAAAGCTGAAAAAGAAGCACATGCTGCCGAAGCTGCTAGAGCCGCTAGAGTTGTTGCTGAAAAAGATGAAGAAATTGAAGAACCAACCAGTTTGCCATGGTATCCAAACGAGCTTGCTTGGCAGGTCAATGTGCCAAAAACCATCATGAAAAAGCACCCAGCTTATCAAACCACTCAACGTTTCCTTGTTGTTGAGACTGAAGTTGGTAACATTTCTCGTCAAGAAGCGGTTTCCATGATTCCTCCATTAGTGCTTGATGTTAAACCAGAACATTATGTGCTTGATATGTGTGCTGCTCCTGGGTCTAAGACGGCTCAGCTTGTTGAAGCATTACATGACATCGATAACTCTGAAAATGTTGAAAACGTCATTCCTAAAGGGTTCGTGATGGCTAATGATTCTGACTACAAGCGTTCATACATGTTGGTGCACCAAGTGAAGAGATTGAACTCCCCAAATTTCATTGTTATTAACCATGATGGACAAATGTTGCCTAAATTCAAGCTCAATAACAGTAACCAGTTTGTGAAGTTTGACCGTATTTTGTGTGATGTGCCATGCACCGGTGATGGTACCATGAGAAAGAACGTTACTGTTTGGAAAGAATGGTCCATTGGTAACGCTTTGGGTATGCACTCATTGCAATTGAACATTTTGAATAGAGGCTTGCAATTGTTGAAGCCAGGCGGTAGATTAGTTTACTCTACTTGTTCTTTAAGTCCTATTGAAAATGAAGCAGTAGTAGCTGCTGCATTGAGAAAATGGGGTGCTGAAGTGAGAACAGTCAACTGTGACGATAGATTGCCAGGGTTGATTAGAAGAGAAGGTGTCTCTAATTGGAAAGTGTTCAACAAAGAAGGTACTGAGCTTGCCAATGTTGAAGAGTTGGAAGCTAAAAGATCCGAAGAAGTGAACAAAAAAATTCAAACAAGCGTTTTTCCTCCTACCGAAGAAGAAGCAAAGAGTTTCCATTTAGAAAACTGTATAAGAGTATATCCACATTTGCAGAATACAGGTGGATTTTTCATTACTGTGTTGGAGAAAGTTGACACCAGCGCTCCTGTCACCAATGACAAGAAGAGATCTGCCGAGGAAGAAGAAGCAGAAGCTGCTAAAAAGACTAAAACTGACGCCGCAGCTCCATCTGATGAAGCATCAGCAGCACAACAACAACAACAAAATAACAATAACAAAAACGACAATTTCAAGTTAGTGCCTTTGAAAAGAGAAAAATTGCCAAGAGATGCCAATGAAGAACCATTTGTGTTTTTGGAGTCCAACAATGAAAAGCTTCAAAAATGCTGGGATTTCTATGAAATCAATGACAGTTTCCCAAAAGATAGCACTTTAGTGAGAAACGCTTCGGGTGAACCACTTAGATCCATTTATTTTGTTGCTCCAGTTATCAAACAAATCATCACTCACAACGAACTCAAGTTAAAATTTGTGCATTCTGGACTTAAATTGTTTGTGTCGCAAAAGAAGGACAAAGAAGAAGATATTGCTTGGAGACTTCAAAGTGAATCTTTGGCTATTTTGAAAGGGTTCTTGAGCAACAAGAGACAAATCACCATCAAAGAGGTTGATGTATTGAAGGTGTTACTTGAGGAATCTTTTCCAAAGATGGACAAATTGAAAGAATTGAGTCAAAGCTTTTACGACCAAATTGAACAGATTAAAGATGAAGGGTGTTGCTTCTTGTCTATTGACAGAAACGATGACAATAAAGAAGAATTGTTTTTGCCTATTTGGAGAGGTAAAAATAATGTGAACTTGATGGTTAACAAACATGACACTTTTGAGTTATTGTACAGAATCTTCGGTATTGAGACTACTAGAACAAGTGCTTACAAGCAGGATGTAAACAAGGATGAAAAAAAGGACGAAGAGAAGAAGGAAGAGATTAAAGAAGAAGTCTCAGCACCAGCTCAAGAAGCTGCAACCCCAGCAGCTCCAGAAGTTTCAGAAGCAACTAAATGATTCTGTCGCCACTCAAGGACTTGATTTTGTATCTCTGTTTTTATTTTTGGTTTCCGATGTGATATTTTACATGCATGCATATTTTTACTTTCCATTATTCCTTTATCTACACCTTGATTAACTGATAGATTATACGGGCGGTTTGTACTATATTTTGCTTATTAGTGATCGTTTTTTTTTTTCAATTGTATGTTTTGAATTGTTCATAATACTTTGTTGTTGTAAATTTGAATGTATATTTATTTGAGAGTAAGGCATGTATACTCTATGTATATCCATGCGGACCTACGCATAATCCATTTTCATGGCTCTACTTTTTATTATTACTACTATTTTTTTTCTCTCTTTAAAGCGCCTAGAAACGGTTCTTTATTTAATAGAATGCTGGTACGCTCAACATGAGCGTCATTCTTGAAGCATTTATTCTATACTTTCCCAGAAATAAACAAACAACTATACAGCAAACTATACCTGATCAAAAATGGCGGATCTCACTGAAATATCTCAGCAAGTAAATTTTCTTGCGGAAAAGATCAGTTCAAAGAATAAAGAACTTGAAAAATTGAAGAGCGAGTATACTAGCAAACTTGCCTATCTCGAACAAGTCGAGTCGCTTTACTTGAAGAGCATTGGTCAAAACACCGCTGATCCTAAGCTTGACATAAACTTGAAAGTGGATTGCAAGAATTGTGGCGCTACTGTTTATGATGCTAAAGAGATTGACAGAAGCAAGAATGATTATTTTATATTGTTTCCAAAGGCAAAAATTAACGATTTACTGTTGCTTAGCTCTGCAAACAAAAAGGCGACATCAAGTGTGGTAAAATCTGGAGTGAATAGGGATGACAAAGCAATAACAGCGACATCAAATAAGCAAAGTAGTACATTGGCTGTCAATTCGACATCGAGGGAGAACCAAAACAAGAAGCATAAAAAGAAAGTGTGCTCGTATTGCAAAAAAGCGGGTCATTCAAGGGCCAAATGTTTTAAAAGATTAACTACTGAAAAGCAAGACTAATTTGCTCAATAATTACAGAGGATAGTGATGTAAACTGAATATGTAAAGTTTTAACAGCAAGGAAAAAAGATACGTTTTAACGTGACATCAGTTCATTAGTTTTGAAGAATAATTATACATGAGATACAAAAAAGAAAAAAGAAACAAACAGAATTATGAAGATAATAGTTTGTGAGAAAGGAAACAGATCAATACGATGTGATGCAAACATAAAAACTTAGCCGCCTTGTACGATAGAAAGACGGAATGGAACAGATACTATTATGATGCAGTGCTTTAATGTTATATCAGCACTAGCTTTAAGAATAAAATGGGTGGGCCGCAAATCTCGAATTATGGCTTCTCTACCAACGAAGATTGAAGTAAAATAAATGTCAGTACTTGCAAAACTTTTCAGCAACAGTTATGATTTTAGATTGTTACTGACTGTCATTAACCTATTTTGATACCATTGCTTCTTTTCTAGCGGCATCCTGCAACAATGTGGTATCAATGGCCCTAGCCGGGAGATGAACGTATCTAATAGTGGAGCCTCTAATAAACAAGGTTTTGACGGCATTCAAATGAGGGTATCTTATTGATTTGTCGTTGGTAATATTGTCTAACTTTATGTTCAAGTATTGGTCTACTGACTTCAAAGTGCCAGTGATCTCAATGTCATTTTTCAACTCAACAGTAATCTAGCGAATAATAGTTAGTTATTACATGTCATGGAACGAGATACCAATGATGGTTCAACAGATTAAATAATATAGGGCTTTATAATTAAAAACTTACCTGCTGGTCTACCAAAGTCTTGAAGAAACTGAAGAAAAGCATGGTAGCGGTATAGTAGTGAATGGAAGAATGAGGTGAAGGCTGCCTCTTGACACTGTGTGCGGTGCTTCCTGTATTGACTGTCGCTGCTTGGGCTTCTATCTTTGCTCCTTCTGTTGGTGATGCAGAAAAATCAAAATCAAAACTCGCGATTTCCGCCCGCCACACAGGGTAAGGGACGTGTATCACGTGCACACAGTGAGCTGATAAATCAGTGAAATTTTTCTGGCTGGCTTCGAGCCACTCCACCGCCAACATGAATGGACGCAGCCGTCTCTGCTAAATCAGTATTCTCTTAGGATACTAGTGACAGCAGTCAATAAAACTGGAAGTTTCACTGCTTCGTTATTTACAAACACACCCCAGTTGGTATCACTGCTGTTTGTATCAGCATTAGCATCAGCGTCGAAATGAGCTCTCTCATGTTCAAGAACAATGCTTTTTTCGTAAAGAATACCAATCTTTTGAAGAAAGCTCTTTTTAGTCCCGCATCATCAGCATCTCAGTTGACGGCTTCCATCACCAAATCCGGCATAAGCAGATTATCATCTTCCTCAGCACACTCATCGCTCAGTTTTTTCAATAGAAATGCCCAACAAAGCACAGCAGCAGCAGCAGCAGCAGCGGGGAAGAGACTTTTCCATAGTTCTGCTACTTCTCGTTTTGCAGGTAGATATAGCATTTTGAGACAAGAAGCTAAACAGGAGGTCAAACAGCAATCACAGCAGCAACGTCCTAGAAAATCAGGCTATCCTGTCAACTCGCATAGCAATGTTGGATACTGGCTTATTGGAACTTCTGGTCTTGTCTTTGGTATCGTGGTTCTTGGTGGACTCACTAGATTGACGGAATCCGGTTTATCAATCACCGAGTGGAGACCAATAACTGGTTCCATTCCCCCATTGAACGAAGAAGAATGGATAAAAGAATTCAACAAATATAAAGAATCACCTGAATTTAAGCAGTTGAACTCTCATATTACTCTTGAAGATTACAAGTTCATCTTTTTCATGGAATGGGCTCACCGTTTGTGGGGAAGAGCTATTGGTGTCACTTTGGTGTTACCAGCGCTTTACTTTGCCCTTAGACGCAGAACTTCGGCCCATATGAATCGCAGATTTATTGGATTAGCTTTATTGTTAGGATTGCAAGGTGCTGTTGGTTGGTGGATGGTGTATTCTGGATTGGATCAAAAACAGCTTGATGACCGTCAGTCAAAACCAACAGTGTCACAGTATCGCTTGACCACTCATTTAGGGGCAGCATTTTTGCTTTACTTGGGAATGCTTTGGACTGGGCTTGAAATTATCAGAGAAAACCAATGGATTAAAAACCCAGAAACAGCATTGAAAACTTTTGCTAAATTGGAAAGTCCGGTGGTTAAACCATTCCGCAGAATGTCGTTGTTATTGTTGGGTTTGACTTTTATCACTGCCATGTCTGGTGGTATGGTGGCTGGTTTAGATGCTGGTTTAATTTACAATACATTCCCTAAAATGGGTGATGGCTGGGTTCCTTCCAGTAATGAGTTATTCAGCCCCTTGTTTGCTAGAAAACCAGATCAATCTGACATTTATTGGAGAAACTTATTTGAAAACCCAACAACAGTACAGCTAGTGCACCGTATATTGGCCATCACCACTTTCTCATCGATTTTTGCTGCTCACATGTACGTTAATAGAAATAAAGTTTTGCTTCCAAAGAAAGCAGTGAAATTGATGCATTATGCTATGGGTATGGTCACTTTGCAAGCAGCATTGGGTATTTCCACATTGATCTATTTGGTGCCAATCCCATTAGCCGCGGCACATCAAGCAGGTGCAGTGGGATTGTTGACGATATGTTTGGCATTTGCTGCTAGATTGCGCAAACCAAGATTCCCAATAAGAATTCTTATAATGAAACTCAGAACTAAGCTCAAGAAAGCGGGGCTTCAAAGATAAATTATAAAATAAATTATAAAATAGGCCAGCATTGTAAAATATGCCGGCATTGCATCATGTAAATACTTGTATATATCTTATTTTTTTTTCCTGTTTATTTTCTTGCTTATTTGATACATGCTTTGATACATTTTGTTATCAATACTTTTGAAACATTTACTTGTTAAAGACGATAGTAGTGTGCTGTTTGTGCTGGATTCGGACATGCGTGTTATGTAATTAGGAGCCATTGAGACGGATCAAAAGCATTATTGACGAAAACAAGAAAAACGGCGATGGTGATAACAGTAAGAATTTAAGCTATTCTTCATAAAAGACCAGCTGACTGGCATCTAAAGCTAATAAACAAACAGCTACCATTACCTCTTATAATTTACTATACTAGTGGTTTTCTTTTCTTTTCTTTTCTGAGACTGCTTTTGCTTTATTCACTAATCAAGAAGACCAAGCCAACTACCAAATCTGCCTCCATTGTACAACAATGGCCACACCAGCACCACCATCAGACCTCCCCAAAGCCACCGCTGATGCTCTTGAGCAATCTGGTCAACAAATCTCCCAAATCGTTGAGCTGTTCATTGAGCTCGGCGTGTTAGTGCATGACTTTCAAGGCAGCGATGCTTCCACAGAGTCCCTTGCTGTGCGGTTGAATCAAACCATTGAACAACTAGATACATTAACGCGGCTCAGTAAACCACATCTCACGGGACTTCCTGTGCCATTGGATGTGCTCCAATATATTGAAGATGGCCGGAATCCTAACGTTTACACCAGGGAGTTTGTGGAAAGTACGAGAAAATCTAATCAGCATTTGAGGGGCAAAATGGTTGCATTTGAGCAGTTGAGAGATATCTTGGGAACAAAGATTGAGAGAGAGTTTCCTGAGTTGAGGGAAGATATTGCTGATATCTATAAGAAAACTAGTGATTAGTGATTGGTGCTTACACTTTACTTATTGTTTCATGTTTTATTATTCTTGTATTTTTTTTTCAGTCTTCTACTTCTTTGTCTTTCTCTACCCTTGGCATTTATATCATAAGTTTATCGTTTACTATCATTAATTATTGTACATTAAAAAAATATATTGGATACAAATACAAAGTCGCTCGATGACTATTCAAGTCCCTCGAATCTAAAAATACCATGTTCGTGTTCCTGTTTGCGTAAAAGTTTCTTTGGGATAGGCTGTTGCTTTGGCTTTTTGGGCTTAGCATCTGCTTCAGTTGTTTCCTTTAACGTTTCTTCAGCCTGCTTGCGCTTTTTATTGTTAGATTTTCTTTCTTCTTTAAGTGGTGCTTTCTCACTCTGCTTTTCTTCATCTTCGTCACCTTTGTCACCATCGTCATCGGACCCAGACTCCGAGCCTGAACTGCCATCTGAGCTCACATCACTCCATTCATCACCACTGCTGCTATCATCTTCATCTTCACCTATATCGTCATCTTCACCTGCAGCATCGAAATCTTCTTCCCCAGGTACAACATTACTCCAGATTTTAAGCGATGACATGCCTGCGCTAATCAAACGATAATCATAATCAATATCTAACAAATTCACCTCATCAAGATCATCATGTACTCTAGTTTCCACCACGGCCGTTCTTTTCCCGTTGACTTTGTACAACCCACCGTCAGAACAGCCAGCCCAACAACTATCAGGCTCATCTTCATTCATTGTACTAATGATACAATCAATACTATTGTCTTTCAGTAATTTTATTCTTGATAATTGATCTGCGTATTCGTTTTTCTTTTCTTTCCAAAGCGTCACCACTCCCAGTCCCATACCACAAAGTAATGAGTCACTGGAACTTGGATTAGGGAAACATGCGGCCAATACTTCGTCTTCTTGATTTTCGGATTGCATAAGCACTTTATTCTTACGTATATCAATTTTAGCTACCGTGGTACTGCCAACGGAAATATAATGGTATGCGGATCCACCAGGGTTACCAATGATTTGATTCACCATATCATCATGGACATTTTTGATTTCAAACATTTTGTCAAATTTTGTTCTAGTATCGAATACTCTAACAGTACCTTGTTCGTCCCCAGTAACCAATTGTGGATGAGTGCTGGATAACACCCCACAACTAAAATTGTTTGAAGAGTCGGTAAATTCATCAGCAAAACTTCTCTTAAAATCAACTTTACCTGTTTCAGTAAACGCTTTCTTAATCACCATATCTTTTCCAATAGTATAGATTGATTTCCCCTCATTCAATGGGTCCATGAGTACCGTACGACAACTGGACTTATGTCTTTTAGTCTTCCAAAGACACTGCACTTCAGCATCATCTTCTTCGCTATTATTACTATCCAATTGCTGCGCCTTTGACACACTCCATATTTTCTTAGCATCATCTGAGCCAGGTTTTGCAGAAGCACTAGTGTCCGCCAACTCAAGTGATTCTAATCTCTTGTCGAGCTTCTCTTGAAGCAATGAGGCATTATATTTGTGCAAATAGACATGCCCAGTACCTAGACCGGATAAAAGCAACGGCTGAGTAGGGTGTGCAGCAAGGGCAAAAAGTGGATCATCAAAACCAAGCTCAACTAATGGGTTGGCGTTGCTAATGGTAGTTTGTTGCTTCTTCTTCTTTGCCATTTATGCTGTTGATTGTATTAGCTAGTGCTGTATCCGGTTAATAGTAAATATTGTGAAACTTTTGTAAGGTATATGAAAAAAAAAATTTTTTTTTTTTATTCTCTGTTTTTCATGCTGCGATGGCGATGATCGATGCACATCAACCATCGCTTGAAAATAACAGCGATGCGTTGCAAGTCAACAAATCGTTGAGTCAATGCTCAGAATCAAAATAATCAGTTTGACCATTCGACAGCTGTACCTACCAGGCCATTCATAGACATGTACTGAAAAATTATTTTATTACTCTTACACCACTGCAATTCCATACTTGATAATGAGCCAGAAAGAACAACCCAAACAACAAGAAACTATCACCAAGTTTAAAATCAACAAACAGGTTAATGAACTAATTACTAGCTCCACTATCATTGACCAACCCGTGAAAGATAAATTGCTTACAAGGCAATGGATCTCCATCAATGATCTTCAAAGTCTTCTTAAGGCGAAATTGGCCTCCAGTTCAGTTTCATCATCGCCGTCATTAAAAGAAAAAAAGAATAACCAGCCATCATTCAACGACGATATTACAACATTACTTGCAAACTTGAGCTTTTATATCCCTGAGAAGCGAAAAATTCCACAAACAGACGAATTCAAAGCGAGGCTACAAAAACTAAAAATTTTAAACGAGGAAAAAGAGTACCAGCGGCTCATCCGTAGCGAGCAAAGCATTTACGAAATCAACAGCACCATAGGCGGTTCAAGCGCAATTAATATACAGGGCAATGATGATGATGACGAAAGCGCGATGCTCACAGCTAGCCAATTCAACAAACAAGTGAAAGAACAGCTAACTACCATTGTTAATGTGTTTGTTACATGTGGGTCAGCAGCATTTGCCGTTTGGTATTGGACCAAGACTTCAATGCACGTTAAAGAAAGCACTAGAGTGTTCTTAAGTTTGTTTGTTGGATTGGTGGTGTTGATTGCTGAAGTTGTTGTTTATAATAGTTATTTACGTAAGATGGATGAAGCAAAAAAAGTTGAAAGAAGGAAAAAAGAGGTTAAGAAGGTCATTGAGACGATTGTGATAAAAAAGGAGAACCAAGATGTTATGGGGGAGTTAGAAAAAGAAAAAACCTCAAAAACTTTTGAGATGAAGAGTATAGAAAAGGGAAAAGCCGAAAAAGCAAAGAAAGTTAGCCATGCAGACAAACAGGAAAAAATTCTAAAAAAAGACTAGAGAAGGTTGAGTTGTTAGTACGCTAAACGTTGTCATGATGGATTCTATAATAAAAAAAATAAAAAAACCGAAGGTCGACAAAAACACCAAGGTTGTCCGTCAATACTCATTACTAAATATAAGATGCAATACTTAACTTTTTCATAAAAGAAAGCAGTCTCTTTCAGATGAGCAAAAATTACTCAAGATCAAATAACCACGATGAAACCCAAGTCGCTAATTTTGCCTCCATACCAGCCAGCCGTTAAAAAAAACACGGATAGCCCACATCAACTCCGACATGCAAATGGCATATAAATTAGCCCCAGCATTGATCTCATCCCTTAGGGAAAAGCCCATCGTTGGTGGACACTACCCTTGACCAAAAGTATCAAAAAATGACAATGTCAGTACCTTTACCTAGAATGAATACATACTTGTGTGTATAGTATAGTATTTTGTACTAGTAGATAAAGATTAGAGCATTCTCAATACTTGATGACCATTCGGAATTCCCTTTTCTTTTCTCTTTTTTGTATTGTTTTTTTGTTGTTTGTAAAAAACTTCTAGCTTATTGTCTTTAACATTTGTAACGTAATCAAGCTGAGGACCGGCAATGAAAAGATTTACAATACCTAAACAAAGTCCACAGATCTGCACACTTCATACATCTTTACCTTTGAATAAACTGTTTTCTTCATTTCAAGATATCAAGAATCTTAAATTTTTGAAGCCTCTTAAATTTTCTCATTTTCTTCCCTTTCGAGTAATCACAATGATGACAAAGACAATGGAATCAAGACCAAGATTTGAAGTTTTCTCAAACATCAAGCAAGTGCGAGCCTTTTCCAAAAAAAAAAAAAAAAAAAAAGACGGATGACAAACGGGCAAGACATAGTTCCCTCAAGAATACACTAATCTTTTTGTAAACAGACAACAAAACGAACCAACAATTAGCCACGACAGAAAATTTCGGTACTATTAGTTTTCTGTAATTTGTTAAGAAAGCGCTGAATGAAGACGCCTTTGATTTAGAAACTGCAATTAAGCAATTACTTGATTCACTCAAAAAAGAGCGAGCTGCCAACACGCACACACAAAGCAGTACCGGTACTATCAAAACCGCAAGAATCAAAAATCATCGTATCACATCACATCACAAACCAAGACAAATCAAGACCAAAAACCAAGAACATAGGCAAAGTAAAGAAAACACCAAACAAGATAAAACAATTGAGTATAGGAACCGCAGAAAGTGGAATGACCTTCATTTTGAATGCGACAGGTGATGTAAATTTTATCAAAATAGGAAACCACTCAAAGCTAAGAAACCCCTATTTTCTTTTTGTAGCATCTGTTCTATTCACATTCTAACGCTACCGCCAAATAATTTTGACAACTAGCATTAAAATTTATAGAATTTGCCCTGCATTCCTTGAAGTTCAATCCACCGGAGCATCATGAACCCCTTTCTGCAAAAGAAACCCATCAATTGCCTGAGCCGTGAATTCAAATTACTTTAAATTTAGCTCAAAAATCCTATCTGTTCGCATTTGTATTTACCTTTACTTTGCCCTGATTAGATATCTGGTCCAATCTGATTGAATTTGATTTGATTTTCATTTTGCTTCACAACATAATATACTGATTCTCTCTCATTGAAGAAAGCGATGCGGTTTCTCCAGCACCGATACCTACTATTGGTAACGCAGCAGCCGTGGCAGAAAAACTCTGGCCACTCATGAATGGTTTAATCATTGTAAGGGTGGTGTAAGGGGTAGCGCCCGCTGAGAAACTCTCAAAGCTAGGGTTAATACCGCTAAATGGCACTGATTTCGTTAGATGTCTGCAAATTTTGGAAAGAAAACGTAACTGCGTTTGGTTTTCGTGATTACTATGATGTGTTCTTGAGAGGTCCTTTTATCCAACTAGAGGTTTAGTTAGTAGCCGTTCTTTTTTGCAACTTACCAATCTGGTTGAGATTCGTTGAACTCTATAATGATAATAAAGCAACCCAATCAAGATCCAGTCGAATTGCATTCATTGAGTTGACTTCAAAGGAGAAAGAAACGTTTAGAGTTGAAATCCAAAGTCCAAAAATTCAAATTTGAGTATCGAAAATTAGAAAACAGCAGAAATAAAGAGCCCATGTGAGTTTGTGATTCTAAGTTAGTAAAGATCCTTCATTGTCCTGGGTTAATTTTGAATAGGAAAGTCCTACAACAAGTGATAATAACCGTCCAAAAGGTAAAGTACCAATGGCAACTAGACGACAGGCAAAAAAGAAGAGAAGAGACTGGGAAATCTTCAAATGGATCATTGGCTAGCAGGAAGTATATGAATTGAATATTGAACGTTGATTTCAAAAATTATCAGTGATCAACCTTCAAAAATCAACGGCCTGACAATCTCGTATTTGGTTGAGTTTGATTCCTGGTTTGCAGTGTCTGTCTTGCTTGAGGTTGTAAACAACATCAAACAAGGTCAAAGAGAACCGCTTCAAAGAAGTAAAATCCTCAGAAAGAGAGAGACAAAATTATTAAAGCGCGACTTATTTATTTATACTTGCAAGCGCAGTGGAAAACCGTCTTCACGCGATGCAGCGCATTCTGACGCAAACGCATGCAATAATCACACGCTACACTAAATCAAGACGCAATTTATTACTGGATCAAAAAGTAAATGATACAAATATGTACAAATCGTGTATTCTCTTCAGACCATTACACCTCATGGAATCACTGAATCGTCTCCAATATACTGTTGCTCCGACCATCACCAAACTGCTTCATCTCCGTACCAGTTTTCTTAAACTCGTTAATGTAAAAATCGCTGGTTCGTAATGGCCGTAACTCAATCTTGGTGTTTGGGTCCACTGGCTTACCATCTTTGAAATTTTTTCTGATATATTCTCTAGCAACATTCATCGTAGCATCACGACAAAGTTCTTTCAAATCTGATCCACTGAACCCTTCAGTGATGTCGACGATTTTTTCCATATCAAAATTATGTTTGTCGAGCACCGAATGCTGCAATAATTTCAGTAAAATGTTTTCTCTTTGAAATTCATTTGGTTTACTGACTTGGAACCGTTTGGGCATTCTCCGAAGAAAAGCTTCATCAATATCATTAGGCCTGTTGGTGGCTCCCAACACTAAGATCCGACCGCTGTTTAGAAGACCATCCCATAAGATCATAAATTCCGATTTGATACTTGAGGTAATCTCATGATCACTGGATTCTCTTTTTCTTAAAAAAGAATCAATCTCATCAATAAATATAATACAAGGTTGTAATTTTCTGGCTAACGAGAAAATCGCGTCAATAATCTTGTTGGACTCCCCATACCACTTGTCTAAGATTACTGAAAGTCTAATAGATAAGAAATTAGCCCCGCTTTCCCTAGCTAATGCTTTAGCCAACATTGTTTTCCCACAACCTGGAGGGCCATAAAGCAAGACTCCCTTAGGAGCTTGCACCAAAATGGAATTTTCGGGGAATAGTTCCGGATGAGTTAATGGATATAGGATGCTTTCTCGCAAGTCATCAACAATGTTTTCCAATCCTCCAATGTCTTTAAAACTGACATCAATAGCCAGCGGCACCACTAAAGAATCCAACAAATATAGCTCATAATCATTGAAAGTTAAGTTTTTGTAATATTCTGGATCCTTGGCCCTAAGAAGGTCTAATGTGGCAGATACCTTTTTTTTGGTTTCTTTGGACTTAAGCCCCGTAGGACCATTGCCAGCATTGGAGTAGTCCAATGCTTTGATAAGCTGGTTGGTGACGTAGTAAATGGCTACCCCGGCACTGAGGGAGATGATGAAGTCTGTGATGTAGCTCTTGAACGTCAAGTTGCCAGCCATGGTTGTACGGTCTATTAGTCTCTATTAGCAGTAATCTCAGCTAGTACATTCACTCGTCTTCGTCTCTTGCCTCTGCTATAGAGCAGCTGCTAATATCAATATCAATCAAGTGCCGCTAAAGCGTTTGTTGCCC
>JXWR01004434.1_pt1 | contig 14158 bp, 4 predicted proteins | sample 315541 | NCBI WGS metagenome assembly JXWR01 (sample SAMN03273951, study PRJNA271842) | soil metagenome | isolation source: rice field ambient CO2 | place: India: CRRI Experimental farm Cuttack,Odisha-753006 | collected 2013-12-17
CGACGACGAGGGACGAAACGCAACGAGCAGAAAAGTTGTTGAAAAAAATTAAAATATTCAAAGTTTAGTTATTTAGCCCAGCTTAGTTTAACGTTTTCTTACGATTTACGAATCTCCAACTTTTTTTTAAAAGGAAAGAAAAATAGAAAGAAAGAAAAACTATCGACAACTATTCTCAAGATGTCAGCTGTAAGTAGTGTTTTTTTGTGTTTGGGTGAGCTTTAATTGGGAATTGAATTGTGAGGTGGGCGATTGTGATTGAGATTGAGATAGAACTAAAGGCACACCAAGATAAAGGGGCAATTGGAAGCTGGAAGACGCAATTGATGATTTGAAACATCAAAGTGACCATATTTAATATAGTAAAAGTACCAACGACAATGTTCAAGAAGTTAGCAATTATTTTGACTGGGGGAGTATTCAAAGACAATTGCAAATTTCCTATAATAATTGAAAGTTTACGGATGAAACAAAAGTTGTGAATATCAGTCTTTTGTGTTGTCTGTCTGTTGTTTTACCTGATGGAAGGTTGTAATCTAAGTTCAACTGCTTCCAAATCTATAAAGCCCCAAATTGAATATTTTAAAGATGTGATTACTAACTCAATTTATTTATAGAATCCATTCGACCTTTTAGGTATGTTTCTAACTTTTTAATTTACAGAAAAAAGTTCTATTTAGTAATTGTTGGCCAAGGTTTGTTTTAATCGTTTCATGTTCTATGTTCATATTCAATGGTTTTATTTTTTTTATATGAATTGTTGTGATTGATTATGTTTTGTATTGTGGAGAGCGAAGGATGTATGGTTTTTGTGTGTGTTATTTTGAGAATAACACTATAATTTTTATGGTCAATGCTTTCAAAGGTTCACCATGAAAGATTAGTGTTTATTTCTCAATTTCTCAGCAAATATATTGAGCTCATAGTATTATTGATTTGAGAAGTTTTGGTAATCAATTCATAGGAAAAATTTTTTTGCTCACGTTTATCCATGAATGTCGTACGATAAATAATGGATATTCAATCTACGGATGTTAGGCGAGTTGACTTGACATTGTCATGATTCAGTATTATAGGCTTTATCAGTTTCAAGTTTATAACTCGATTTATCATGACTGGTTGTTGATTATCATCGCAATTGCATTTCCATTCCCAACTACACTCTCTTTCTATCAGTCCCGCGCTGACTGGTTGCGTGCGCGCACTCAATCGATCGATCGATCGATCTTGGACGGAGCAACCAACGCTGTTCAGAGACTGAAAAAAGAAGGTTACTTCCGGCCGACACTTCAACGCTGCGCAAACTTAGTTAGCCAGTTTCAAGCAAACTTCACTGCACCACTGCTGTGTTATGAGTGGCAAATAGGAAAGATCAATTAAGGGATAAAAAACAAAAAAATAGACAACAACAAAAATGAAAATCTTACCAAAGGAGGAATAATTTTTCTTTTCAATCTTGTCTTTCCTTGATAGTATTTTTCTATTCTTTTTCTTGCAAATTCAATAATTCACCAATCTTGAACTAAAGTTGCTCAATTTGATTCCTCTGATATATACGGAAAGCACACTTACCCACCTCTTTACAATAGCACAAACAACACAATGCCATTGCTACTGACAAACTATCTTTCGCCGTTGTACGATCGCATGGCTTATGTTGAAAAATCAACAAATGCTATTACGTTTGTGGTACCGGTATTGGCTGTTGCAATTATATTTGCCATTCTTCGGCAATTTATTTTTGTTAAACCTATTTCATTTCCTTCGAAGTCGAACTCAAGATCAAAATTCATATCAAATTCAAACTATAAACTTCACAAATCGAGAAACCATAACAGACATGAACGAAAACATTCCAATTTTGGCTTTTATAACAATAATCATAGTGCCCAGCAAAATCATGAAAATGATAACGATAATTATGATCCTAATGCTACAGATGACAATAAAACTAACATTTCTATAGGTAATGACATTGAAGATGATTCTCAAAACCCACCTTTAGCCACCAGGGAAATCGTCAAGAAGACCACCTCTTCCAAGAAGAAGGATGTTGCCCCACCAACTGCTGACAAATCTCGTGCTAACAAGAACAGACCAAAGCCAACTGGTAACGAAGCTGCTTTCAAGGACCGTAACACTGGTCGTGCTGCTAACAGAAGCAAGCCAACTGATGCCGCTGAAGAAGGTAAGAAAGGTGGTAAACCAAACAAATACAACACACCAACTGACCGTAGATCTAGATCTGGTAAGACCGATTCTGAAAAGAAACTTAAACAAGCTGGCTGGGCTGACAAGGATGCTAAGAGAGAAGCTGAAACTGAAGCTGCTGTTGATGAAGATGTTGATGATGAATTTGCTGAAGATGCTCAAGATGAAGCTGAACAAGGTCCAGCTAAAAAATCTTTGCAAGAATACTTGGCTGAATTAGAAGCTAGTAAACAAGCTGTTGATGGTACTACTCCTCCACCATCTGCTCCTTCTGTTAAGTCCGTTGATGGTGAAGTTTTGGTTAAATCCAAGGAAAGTTTCATTCCAGCTTCTGTTCAAAAGAAGGAAAAAGCCAAGTCCAAGAAGGAAAAGCAAACCTTGGACTTTGACGTTAACTTTGCTGACGAAGTTCCACCACCAAGAGATGGCAACAGACCAAGAAGAGGTGGTGCTCCAAGAGGCAGAGGTGGTGCCAGAGGTGGTTTCAGAAGAGGTGGCGACAACAACGCCCCATCTGGTGCTCCAAAAGGCGGTAAGAAGCCATTTGTCAAGAAGGCTAGCGTTCTTGATGACAAAAACTTCCCATCTTTGGGTTAAGTAAAAAACCATCATGTCAACACTTTGAATGACAAAAAAAATCAAACAGAACTGCCAACAACAAAAACTAGAATAGTTTTGAAACTAGAATAGTTTTGAATTGGCTGTTTTGACTTGTTTGAGAAGAGGGATTTGAAAAATTGTTTTAAATGTTGGAATGTTAATTAATTAGTGTTTTAGTCTATTTTTGACAATTTTCATTTTTTTTCCTTTTGCCTTAGTTGTACTAAGTATTTCTATTTTTACATTTTAATTTCACGATGACTTTTTTTTTTTTCTTAAACCCTTTTGCGTAGCATATATAGTGTTGGTCAGTAAAGATTAGTTCTCAGAGTATGCCATTTCATACTTAGATTCCAGTAACAACATGATAATTTGAACATGTTTATATTGTGTTCATATGGTATGTCAATTGCAGATTGTAGGCTTTGAATATTTCGCCGACAACTTCAACATTCAAAAAATTTGGCTGCTAAACATAAGAAATCCATTAGATTTACCTGAAGAAGCCAGAAAGTTTTGCTCAATATTTAACCAGAATTCACCGATTGGGTTGCTAGGTTAAAAAAAAAAAAAAAAAACTTATCAATAACGTGAGGTATGAAGCATTGGCGATATCATAAGATAATTATACAAATTTTTGCAAAGGGTTCACCAAAGGTTATAAAGAAACAATTAAACTAAAAAAGCTAAAGCAAGTAAAACTGTTCATTTACAAAAGAATTAAGGATGTAGCAGATCAAAAAAAGAAAGGTGTCAAAACATCAAAAGATAGTTCAATATTCATTAAAAAGTAAATGATCATTGCTAAGAGTAACACAGATGTTAGTTCGCGTTGGCTACATTTGCTTCACTTAGACCACCATATCATAACGACACTTATGAAATGGCTAAAAGGGTTACGAAAAAACGTGGTTATTGAAAATGAAGTTGGTTTTTAATGCATTTAAGACAAGATGTAATCTTTATGAAGATATTTTACTACCTGTTGTTCACGTGTGGTTGGTTCACGTTTTTTTTTATAAAATGGTTTTAAGTTATTGTCTTCTGTTGAATTTATTTTTAACGAGTATGTACGTTATCCAATCCTGCAATTTTCGTTTGTAATGATAGTTTGAAAATAAAATAGTTGGCTGATTTTAAAATATCGAATAGCTACAACAACCTTTGCTGTTCTCGGGACACAAGGAAAGAAATAAAAACTAACCGACGGTACAGCATGCAGACAATTGTGGGACACCCAAAAACGGACTGCAATATATACATCGATATATACTTGAGTTTTAGGTTTGATTTTTCTGGAAAATTGTCATTAGTCAATCATTCGCCACAATAACGGTACTTAAAGGTCACTAGAAATAACAATTGAAACTTTGCTTTTGAATAAGTTTTTACACCTTGAAGACATTATCAACATTGTGGATGTAGTAAACATGCTGTCCTATAGTAGTCAAAAATATTCTTTTTTGTGCAGTTAGTGTGCAATGTAATGTGAATTGTAGTTTACCATTTGCCATTTTTGGCCCGGCAAAACACACAAAAAACAGAAATTCTTATAGGTGCATTTTTTTCTTGCATGTTTATAAGCGACTTTAATCGGTAGAGGTAGTTGTAGGTGACATATATCACATAGATGTACACAAATTCTGTACAATCGGAGTTGCTAAAAATAAAAATAAAAATGTTTTTGAGAAAACAAAACCACGAGATAATAACAATGTACATACAAAAGAACTGTTGCTTATTCTCCTGACAGGCTCGCTCGCTCACGTAGATGAGAAAATATGACTTATAAAATCCCGTATAATCTTATCGTACTTGCTAACCACCAGCCCCAGCCAGCAGCCCATGTATAAGTACCGCTACTTAAATTATCGTGGATTGGGCTGGGATGTTAATGTAGAGTACGCACCCGTGAGTGTCTTCTAAGTCTCCATTTTTCATAATCATATATTAAGCTAATTTGCTTTTCTAGGTTTACCACACGACTACGACAAAAGAAAAAAAAATTTACAGTAGCATTCATCTAATGAAAATCGGTTGAGCACACTCATACTATAGTGGGACACATGTGTTCTCAGGATGCGAGTACGTTGCAAAAAGTTTCAAAAGTTTCAAAAGGTTGCAAATAGCTGCAAACTTTCCACCATAGCATTACAACTATTCTACAAAACAGACTTTGCTATAGCATAAAAATACATACATACGCTTATACAAACAGCATAGCAAGCTTTAAACTCAAGCATTGCTTACCGTAGGCTACGTAGCGCAATATTGTCTTTTTCCACTTTTCTGTTTTTTGTTTTTGACGTGTAAAATGTCCCAAATTTTGGAATTTGAAATATTCCATTGAAAATTTTCAGCTCTTTCAAATTTAAATTTAAATTTGTCAATTTTTCGTCGGTGCACCAGCCACAATCACACCATCGATGTTCTATTGAGCTGACCAAGCTGTCAAAAATGTTGAGTTGCTGTACGTGCAGAGTAGCTTATACTAACCAGTATCCAGTATTAGTAATTATAGCTATATAGCCTGCTTTACAATTTTCTTTAATACCCAAGGCTATAGCAATAGTCTGCTCTTTTTTCTCTTTGGCAAATTGAAATGTCTTATTAGCGAGCCGTGTTCCGTAAATACCGTCTGTATGTAGACCGCATGTGCCGCGTTTACCAGTTTGCTCAAGCAAAATTGATAAATGCAACAAATAATATTAGTGCGGCTTGACTTTTTGTTAGCTTTGCAATTGTTTGGCCTCCTACTTTCGCAGCACTGTTGAAAAATACACCATTTTTACCAAAACCCAGCTACATTTTCCCGATCTTTTTTTATTTTTTTTTCTATTTTTTATTTTTTCATTCTTATTAATGGTTCAAGTCAATAAGCCTGTACTACCGTATTACATCTTATATATATAGCTCTCCATGCATGCTCCATGCATGCTCCATGCAGAGAACCACATCTTTTGACATCATGACATCATGTACGTCATTAACAAGCTCATGCCCAGCTTCTAAAGTGAATTCTAATGGGTGAAATAGTTTTGGAATTATTCCAAATTACCTCAAATCTTGGTTGTTTGATTTTTCTTCGCAACTGCGATAAAAATGAAAATGTCAAGCATTTTTATCAATTGAGTGCTAATTTAAGTAAGGTCCCCTAAACCCCACTCAACTGTATATTATAGTGATGACCCAGCCTTTAGGGTAGTGCTTTTCGGCAACCGTAGTTTTGAAACAACGTATAACTTCGTTACGTGAGAAGTGGAATTTGGAAAATGGAAAAAAAATGTCAAATAAATAAACAAGCGTGTTAATTATTGAAAAACTTGCCCAAGAATACAGAGGAGGGGGGGGGCAGTACAGGAATGAACCACCTCAGTTGTCTGAGACGAGTCTCTCCGGTACGATTTTTGATGCAAATAACACACATCCACACCAAACCTGTTGCTGTCCTGATCATGATTGTGTTTATTCTGTAATTAGTTAAACCCGTGCAATAACAAAGCAAACAAATTATTAGATAAAGAAACAGGCAACATTTATCTTTCAAAGTAGAAAAAAAAAAGTAACACAATCAAGAACAATAAAATCAAATTATTAAATGGATACGTTTAAAAATTGTGAATGTAAAAACATTAATGAAAAAGTTGAAAAAACAGTGAGCGAAATGAGTTAAAAATATAATGTACTAGTGCTAGTAAGTAGTAAATAATAAATAGTAAAGGTAGTTAAAAAGTAGTAAGAGCGATAGTGACATAACACAAATAAATAAAGACAAGTAATAAAAAAAAAAGTAGAACCTATAAAACATAGAAACAAACGTATCAGACGTAGTTTTCTTCAACAAACTTCTATGACAAAACCCACACACAAACCAAACCAAAAAATGAGAATAAAATAACCAAAATAAAGAGCAGAATATCCATATACCAATATTACCCATCAGTAGTGACCCAAAACAATAAAATAACATATTGCACTACTCAACAAAGGAGCAGAGCAAAATGACCAAAAGAATTAACCAGAACAAAGAATAAACGTAAATGCAGCATACCAGAATAAACAAACAAACAAACAAACAAACAAAACAAGCCAGTTGTCATCACCAAAAACAAAATAATATCGTTAAGCCATAAGATCTATCATTACCAAAACAAAAGAAAATTTCTTTAAAAGCGATTACGCCAGGCTCAAATTCACCAATGCATAAGCAGCAGCTTCTTCTCGAAAATCGAGATTTTTTCTTTTAATCTTTATTTCATTATCAGAAATTGATGGCCTTGAGGTGCTTGTTGATTCATGACGTAAAGAAGCGGCTCCCATAGAAGCCCAATCCTCTTCATCAGTATCAGAGTGATAGCTTGAAGATGTACTATTTGAATTTCTAACTGCTGAATAGTTTGTATTAGCAGTAGTGTGACTGGTATTGCTTGAGTTTGAGTATGAAAGAGGTGTAGCGTTTGTAGCATTAGTAATATTGCTGATTGACATACGTTTTGGTGAAGAAGATGATTTTCTCATAAAACTTTCATTAAATGATTGACGTCTTCTATAATTTCCCAAATCTTCTTGCAAATTATCAACTGGCTCATATCCATCAACCAAATTTGCATTTGCAGTGGCATTACTGCTATTGCTGCTATTATTGAAAGAACCTAATCTGCTTCTAACCTTTGGTTTGCTAATGCCTTTCGTAGAGTTGTTAAAAGATGAACGATGATGACGCATGGTTGGAGCATTTGCACCAGACAACAATGGCGTGCTTGGGTAAACAACTTGGGAATGACTTCTTGGTTGAATAACTGCTGTAGGGATCTTTGGTTTGTTTTCATGGAACTGAAATCTGTTATTTAGGCCATCTTCTTCATCGTCACTATAATTTTCTTCATTATCCTCTCCGTCACCATCTTCTTCATCAGAAGAAGACAAAATAGCATCTTCATTGTTATTAACACTATGAATCAACTTAGATCTGGTAACTACTGCGCTAGCGTTATTAGCAGTACCGCTCAATCTTGGAGAACGAGGAATGATATCACGATGTGGGTCATTATTAGCATTAGTGATGGATTCACGACGATTTTTCCAACCAAATGATTCTGATGGTTTTCTAACTGGTGGCGAACGACTCTTAGTAGACGCAACGGCGGCAGCGGCAGCGGTAGCAGGAATAGAAACAGGAGTTACGGAACCGCTTCCGCTACTATTACCATTAACACTAGCAACGCCAGCTGTAGTAGTAGCGCCAGCACCTGAGCCATTTCTGGTTGGTGATTTTTCAAAATGCTCACTCACTTCACCACTGCTGCTATTTCTGCGGCTATTGCTACCAGTAGTGCCATTTTGTGCAGCATTGATTTTTGCTTGCATATGTTTGACGTGTTGGGAACCAACGTGTCTAGCGGCCCATTGACCCCAGCCCACTTTTTCAAAAACACAACCAGTAATAGGATCTCCATTATCTAAAGCAGCAATGATGAGCCTTCTTTGCTTCGATAATGATAATTGAGCAAAGCCCGGAATTTGAGTGGCCAAATGAGAAGTTAAATGTCTAATGGCAAGCGGGCCTTGAGTCAAGAGTAATTTGGCTAGCTTGTCTGGAGTAACAGCGGCGGCAGCGGCAATTCCTGCTGGAGAAGAAGTGGAAAGTTGGCCATTTGGTCTAGCACCATTTTTGTCATATTCTTCAGTGGGTTCTGATTTGGAAAAGCTGCTGTTTTGGTTGTTCTGGTTGGCTTGATGGGTTAATTGTGGCGCGTTAGCCGCGACGGTATTATTATTTTTGGTGGTGGTGGTGGTGTTTTGGTTGGTACTTGTGGTATTACTGGAGAAACCTAATGGATTAGGCAAGATTGCAACATTTGAGTTTGCGGAGGACATTCTGTTCGGATATGAATAGGTTGAATGGCCTTTTGTTGTTGTTGTTGGTGTTGTTGTTGGTGTTGTCTAGAAGACTGAAAAGAAGGGTGAAATTTCAAGGGCGAGAAAACTGCCACAATCGGCTGCTCAGTCTTTATGTACGTGTATGTCACACAAACGAAAAAGAAGGGAATTTGCTGCGTGTTCGGATGGAAACTGCGGAACAAACAAACAAACAAACAAAACAATAAACAAACACAACAAAGTTATTTAAGTCCAAAGGAGCTGTTGAGGAGTATTTATGCGAATGTGAATGAAAGCAGTGTGTGCCGTGATGAAATTTGCTATTGATTGACTGATTGGTCAACTGGATTGAATAGAATAAAATAAAATAGGCGGCTCGGGGCACAGTTAGTGTTGGCGACCTGAGACAGATAAGACGAGTCAAGGATAAAAAAAACACACAAATTTAAGGCGGCCGATGCAGTGTGGTACGGGTGCCTTTCTTTGATCAGCGTGGCGAACTCCAGAGTGATGAATAGTAGTTGTTGACTTGAGTAAGTTAGTAAGCTTTCAGTGGGTGGTTAGGAGAGTGGAATGAAATTTCTGTGTCAGAGTGAAAAAAAAAAGAGCAAGAATGAAAGATTAAATACATTTGGGACTGCCAAACAACTGAAATGAAGAGAGAAATTCCGAGGCGTTAATTTATTCTATTTTATGCTGTTTGATGCTGTTCTCGCTGTCTACTATTAGTGATCGAGTGAATGATGTGGACGGATCCTGGGGGGATGCACTAGCCACCGCACTGTCCTGTCCTGTGCGGTACTGTGACAATGCTGTGACGCTGTGACGCTGTGACGCTGCCAGCTAGAACACTGCTGTCCCAATGCTCTGCGTGCATGCGTGACACAACCTCACAGTACACTTTACTAAACGTAGACGCACGCGGCCGCACGCCCAACAGCGTAGTACTGTTGTGTGAAGGCATACGTTTGTTTTTGCTTCCCGTCATGTATATACGAAAGCCCCCCGAAGAGTAAAGAGACGCAACTTACTGCATGTGCCTTTTTCCACTGCCTCGAGCCAATGATATCAAGTAAACTAGTCTTATAGACTTCTAAGAGTAAAACAGTGAAGTTTAATGAAGACAGGCTACTAAACTTCATAGTAGAGTAATTTTTTTGATACTCGAGCTACTCCAGAGTAGGTTCTATCATTCGCCAACTACTCAGAAAAGCTTGAGGCACGTTCACAATTAATTAATCATAGTTTCAATTAATTAAAAATCAACTAATCAATCATTCTGTACTGATATCAATCAATTAATTACGACATCAAATGACAACTAATTAGTCTGCTTTTGGCAGTGATTGCACGATGAAGTCTGATTTTCAAATGATCGGCAATACTTCTAACTCTTTCTCTTTCGAGACGGACACTATTGGCATTTGATAAAGTGCCATGGCGCATTGCCTCTTTTTTTTTGCTCGTTCTTTTGGGTGCAGCAAAATGCCTATAGTGTTGGACTATAGTATAGTGTAGCAAGGTGAAATGTATTGTATAGCAAAGATATAGTATGGCATGGTGTTCGGCCCATTAGTTGGCACATGTCCCAGATACCGCTGCTCGGAGTATCTCCGGGATTATGGCTCCTTCCACAAGCCCAAATGAGTATCCCATCATCATCGTTATCAAAAACAGCAATAGTCACATTTTTTCTTTTTTTTTAATTTTTTTGACGACTGAAACTCCATTGTGGAAATTATCAGTTGCAAATTAAATGTAATTGAACGAATGTGAAACTTACTGTCGCGATTCGACCCGACAATAACTGCGCTACACCATTTTATAATACAGTATTCTGGTTGGATGCTGCTGTCTTAGGTTCGCTAACTATAGTCACTTGTTATAGCCCACTATCAGATATATTTCCCCGAAACGCGGAGCTAATTAACTTACATTACTTTACTTTGCTTGGTATTGTGTGTATTATACTTACGCCGACCTTTGAAAGCGTAAACCTCAGGATACCCTCAACTCATGGAACTACTGTAGTAGTAGTGGTAATACGCTAAAATTAGAAATAAGTCACCAGAACATAGACTGATCAAAAACCAATATAATGCAATGCCCTCAGCACCATAAGATAGAATATAGCAGTGCCAATAGCATCATTCCGTGCACTCCGCAGCACTAAGACTTAGTCGAGTAAGTAAGTCGATCGCATTCATAGCAAATCTAATCAATCAATCCAACTAATGTCATGGCTCATCCATCCTTTCACACACTCATAAAACACATATGTCCCAAAGGAAAACCACAATGACTTATCATGTCCCTCGCAGTATTAATGTGCTATGATTTGCAATTTTAAAATTTACATAGATTTTGCAATACCCCGTACACAATTTTGCTGTTATGCTTAGATTTCGCATTTTAGTCTGATTTTTTGAGGCTACAGCTACAGTTTTACATCACCAAAAAAAAAAAGTGGTTCGTCGCCGAGCGTTGCCAGTTTAAGAGTTTTAATTTTACTAATTTTCTTTTACTACATTTAGTAAAAATCGAATACCACGATTTTATTCTTCCAACATATAGTGTTGTTATCGTAAACTCGACGTCACTAACCTCATTAATTTGAGTTAAATAGCAGCAAGCTGAAAACTGGAGAATAAGATCGAGAATAATAATAGAAGTCAGTGTCCCTATCTCTATTGCCCACGCTCCCGGAGCCCCTTAATGAAATGCAAGTTGGTAACTATATTTATTCAAAGATATGATAGCTATTATGGCTATTGTAACTATTATAGCTTATAACTACATCAATGGAATCGGTTTTAAGTTTGCCACGGCCGTAGTCGGACATCATTGGCATCACCATAGTTCATCAGCGTCATTATCGCGGTAGTTACTGTATTCTCAACATTTTTTTTTAGTTAATTAGTCACTCACATGTTTTGTTTTGTTTTTTTTTTAAAAAAAAAAAAGAAAGTGCCAATGCTGACAATTGTCTATAAAAATAAGTTAGGCCTTTCGTGGAAAAAAGAAAGAGAAGACCCTCGAAGTCCGGCCCGATAGGTGGAATTGTCTTATGAGACATTAGTGGGTCATTCCAGTTAATAGAACTGATTGACCCTTTTATGTATTTACGCTCTAGCATAACCATTGTTATATTTTTCCATCCAGCTGACTAGAGCTAGAGCTAGTTGACAGATAGGTAGACCGGTAGCTGTCAATGAGGATGAGCTTGATTTTTCTGCCAATTTGCTTTTTTTTGATACGTTGACGAGCCAATTCTAATAAAGAAACATGTTTCGGGCACTCTTGCAATGTCTTTCCTTAAGTTCAATGATCACTTCAACTAGCTCACCTCACAAGTTTAGAGTAAGCATCTGCAAATAATACATGTCCCAAGGGCTTTCAAAAACCAGGGTATCCAACAATACAAAACTGACTAGTTGAGCCAAAGAATAGCAGCCATTTTCAACATGGTGCTAGCCAGCTGCTAGTACTATAGGTTTGAGGCATGCTCATCTCATTAGTTCGTTAGCCAAAGCAGTGGTAATGATAGGAATATAAACAGTTATATTTGGCTCTTTTTAATCCACGTTTTCAGAGAAATGTTTACTAGTGTCACTATATGGCTAAATTTCCCTTTTTTTTAACCCTTGCTATTGTAATTTAAGCTGGTTTGCTCTCTTTTCATTTTGACTCTTTACATTCTTTTACCATTAGCACCTTATAAATGATAAAGTACAAGTAAGAAGCGAGAGAAACAAAAAGAAGAAAGCAAAGGCTCGAGGAAGTCCGGGGATGCTTATCAAACTCTCATACACTTCGGAGCTAATGGTCAGACTTATATATAAATCTGAGACTTTATATCAAAACTCCAAGCTTAAGATTGCTTATTGTAGTGATTGAGGTCTATTGACTTAGAAATTCTTTCTACTTGCGGTGTTGAGATGGCCAGATTGCGCATATATAATCGGATTATCACTTCAATGAGGCTAGTGTATCAAATATGATCTACAACTTAATGGCGAAGAAGGCTTATTAGAAAGTAATAGCAAACTTATGACAGCACCGTTAGTTGGCAAATAACTAGTCACAGAAGAAGAGTACGAGTCCGTCGAGCTGCACAGCTTCTTTGAGTCTATATTCCCACTGATCCTGACTATCCTGAAGGGTACAACAGTCAATGAATATAAAATTGAGATAACTGTATAACTGTTCTAAAAGCCTTTTTTCTTTTTAATCGTGAAAAAATTGTTCCTTTTGTTTGAGTATACTCTTATGATGCATATGTCATCTGTGAATCCTGTATACCGCATTAGGAAAAATACTCGAATAAAACAACGCATTACTACAACAATGCAACACTGCGACACTGCAATGATAATGAAGTGTTTGAGCATTAAGCCTTTTTAAAATATAAGCTCATAAGACAGAGATTGCTTACATATCGCAACCAATGAATGAATGATCAGCTGTAATGCACTGTGCAGATTGAACCGTAATGAATATCTATTAGTGAGCTGTGGGACCATATTCAAGATACCTTTTTAAGAACCACTAGATTCTCTACGGCACGCATTTCTCTTTCTTTTATTTGTTTTTGTGACAAACAGGTAAGAGATAAAGATCGCTGACAGGTTTTTAACTAATTATCTGATTAACACGCCGGGGGACGCCAGAGATGATCAGCGCATCTTGCATAGTGAATGATTTTCATTCATGAATTAGCCAATAAACTAGTTGATCAGTTGATTGAACGATGATCATTTGACAAACTAATTGAAAGGATGTTTGATTGACCAATAGTTCTCTTTTGAGTGTGTAAGTGAGTGTTTCGGTATGCTTCAAATTAACGCAGGAGAGTGCTATTTGATTTTAGAATATTTTTTGATTATTGCCTTCGATTCAGTAACAGCATATATATAGACCAGGTCCAGACTTTCAACTTTATGCTTCACGTTTGCCTGCTATGATTTAACCATAGTTCGCGTCTTGCGTACATATTGGTTCTTCTAGGAGCATTTCCGGTAGTTGTTTGCTTTCTTTTCATTTGCCACTTGCCTTTTATTTTATTTTTTTTCAAACAGGTTGAATTATTATAAGATGATTTTATGCATTAGCATACTTGAGAATGTGATTCCCGGTCAGTTATTGTAATCAAAGGTAACGAAAGGAAAGGCGAATGTCTTCTGTGTTCATTATAGTAGCCTATAATTTCATATTCAAATCTAGGACAAGCTTTGAAGCAGTGTCTTTCTCCAATATTGAAATCATCTCTCCCAGTGTCTTCCCTCGAGATAGAGAAACATCCGTCTAATAGACCTGAAATTCAAAACTCAAAACTCAAAAAAAAAAAAAGGAAGACATGAACTGCTTATAATATATTGTATGAAGGGCAAAAGGCTTTAGAAATAGACACCAATCGATGTACCTTACACCAACAACCTGAACATAAAAAACAACAGTACCAAGATTT
>JXWR01001644.1_pt1 | contig 14136 bp, 8 predicted proteins | sample 315541 | NCBI WGS metagenome assembly JXWR01 (sample SAMN03273951, study PRJNA271842) | soil metagenome | isolation source: rice field ambient CO2 | place: India: CRRI Experimental farm Cuttack,Odisha-753006 | collected 2013-12-17
ATGCCTTTCAGCATAGAAAAGCCGCCTGTTTATTTTACTTAAAAATTGTTCTGATTTATATAGTATTTAATTCAAAAAGCTCAAAAGCTATTATCTTGAAAAATACTCAAGTTGAGCCAGTTGGGCTTTTGTTTCGAAACCTGGCCACCAACACCCCCAACATGTTACAGATTATAATTTCTGGTAATACATGATCATTTGAAGTTTCAATTCTTTCAAAATCACTTTTGCCTTTCGTTTCTTGAGAAAGGGGAATGAAGAGCCATGCTCTGGGCTGCGTTTAAATGCTATTTTGCTTATATGTGTATTAGTTGCACCATAGGCTAATTACCTTGCGATGGATGGCTTTAATGTTGTACCCCAACGTATACGTATAGCCATAGTTAAATATAATGTCACATGACCAATATTTTTGTATACAATAGTTGAAAGCACATTAAAACAAAAAAAAAAAAAAAGTGAACGGCGGTTACGTTTACGCGTCCGCTTGATCTCTGTATTTGCTGTAGGCATCTCTCCGCACGGATCGTTAATACCATTCTTAACTTTCAGCCTGGCACATCGAGAAAGTCAAGTTCCCAGTATTATTCACAAAAGACAGATTAATCAAATATTACCGTGTTTCCAGTTCAAGTTAAAACCAATTGAATAACTCAATCAATAGTCAATCATGACTGATCCAAACAATTTAAATTCTGATAGCAAGCTGATAACCGCTCTCGATTACTTAAATCAACAATCAAAACTTGAAAAACAAGCTAAAGAATTAATGCCATATGATCCAAACACCTGCACTTATGTATATGGTCCCATTCGTCAAACTTTGTTTGCTTGTTTGTCATGTTACGACAACACTGAAGAAAATTTGAACGGGATATGTTACAGTTGTAGCATTCAATGCCATTCAGATCATGATTTGGTGGAACTTTTCACTAAACGCGACTTCACTTGTGACTGTGGCACTACGAGAATTAGCAAAAATGGATGCTGTAAACTAAGATACGCTCCGTTGAAGAACAAATGCAGCAGAAGTAATAACAACAATAATAACTCAGTTGACGAATTGGCAATTGCGGGGTCAGATAGTACAAACAGTGTGACTGACTTGCATACCGTCAACTCATCAAGAAGAAACTCGCTCAAAGAAGTGTGGCAAAACATACCAGCTGACGACATTCCATCATCATCCAATCAATACAATCAAAATTTCAAGGGTCTTTTCTGCTCCTGCCATCAACAGTACAATCCTGAACAAGAAACAGGAAACATGATCCAGTGCAATTTTGGCTTAGTTTGTGGGGAAGAATGGTATCATGAGGAGTGTATATTGGGTTTAAAGCCAGGATTGGTAGATCGTAAAAAGCAACAAGCGGAAAAAGTGATAGTGAAGCAAAAGTATCCTGATGGGGTGAATATATTAGATATTTTACCCGAGGCTGATGACGAGGCTGCTAATACGACAGAAGTGAGCAAGCAAGTAGTAGATCTGTCAACAGAGAAAGAGAAAATAGATGGGAATGCTAACAATAATACTAGTGATGATGATAACGATGCCAAGCAGGAAGCTGGAACGGTGGAAGAAGAAGATTTTGATCCATTACCATTAGAAGGATTCCCAGATTTGGAAACATTTGAAGGTTTTATTTGTTGGAAATGTGTTGAAAAATATCAAAATGTGTTTGATAAGTTGTTGAATTATAAAGAAGTATGTTTGGATCCGGTGTTCCATGTTTCTGGGTCATTATCTATTGAGGACCGACAAAACAAATTGAACAGCGGGAAGTTTAATGACAATGAAGGAGACGAAGAGCCAGCAAATAAAAGAATCAAACTTGAAAGTTCAGCTGTTGCTGCTACTTCAACGGGCCAAAATGAAAATGGGGATAACAAAAATACTTACAAGTACTCAATTTTCCTTAAGGATGACTATCAGGAAATACTTCGTGATATTTTTATCGATGACAAAAATACAATCAAGGAAGAAGTTGCAACGAAAAATTTAGCGACAAGCAATAATGACGGTGATTACAACAAGCAAATTATCAGAAAATTTCTCTTGGATCATGAATGTTTATACAATGATGATCCAGTTTATGAGCCACCGGAAGATGATGATTTGAAATCTGAATCTGGATCATCAATTTTTGACCTTGGTTCAAGAGTTCTTGATTCGTTGCCTAGAAATCAAGCTGCTGAAGGGGTACAAGCTTACGAGATGATCAGGAATAGACTTAAGCAATTTTTGAAACCGTTTGCAGAGAATGGTGAGATAGTTACTGAGGACAAAATTAGAAATTTCTTTGATGGGATCAATGATGAGGTTAAAAAGTAGCCCAAAAATACGAAACTATATTTCAGCTAATAGCAAGTAATGTCTACAATATATTATGTTTGATGAGCAAACACGACTGTTCAATGAATGATAAAAAATGAGACGCACCTTGTAGTGTAAAAATAGCAATAAAAAAAGAACGTGTAAACAAAAATAGAAAACATCCAAACACGAAAATGAACTCAGCGAGTTTTAATAAATAAATTCACACTTAATTAACACCACCAAGAACAATGGCTTTAATGTTGAGCCACTCTTGGATACCATAAACAGAACCTTCTCTACCAAATCCAGAATGCTTAATACCACCAAATGGAATACTAGCCTCACTAATTGCCCCAGTGTTTGCTCCAACCATACCAACTTCAAGAGCTTCAGCAACTCTAAACACTCTAGAAAGATTTTCACTGTAAAAATAGCCAGCCAAACCCACATCGGTATTGTTAGCCATAGCGATAACATCTTCTTCAGATTTAAACTTAACTAAACTGGCAACTGGACCAAAAATTTCTTCTTCAAAAATTGTCATCTCCGGGGTAACTTCACCAAGCACCGTTGGGTGGTAGAACCAAGCTCCAACGTTTGTAGCTGGAGAACCGCCAATCAAGATCTTAGCATTTTTAGATTTAGCGTCATGTACCAAAGAGCTAACTTTATCAAAAGATCTATCATGGATCAAAGGACCATGAGTAATACCCTCTTGTAACCCATCACCGAGTTTGAATTTGGATACTTCGGCAACCAAACGTTCAGCAAATTTGTCATAAATACCTTCTTGGATGAAAAGTCTGTTTGCGCAAATGCACGTTTGACCAGACTGTCTGAATTTTGATGCGATTGCCCCGGCTACTGCTTTCTCAACATCTGCGTCATCAAAGACAATAAATGGCGCATTACCACCTAATTCCATCGAAAGTTTTTTCAAAGTAGATGAAGATTGATTCATAAGCAATTTTCCCACTGCAGTAGACCCAGTGAATGAAACTTTTTTCACCACTGGATGTTGAGTGATGAACTTACCCACCGCTGGAGTATTTTCAACACTAGTTGGTACAATGTTGATAACCCCTTTCGGGAACCCAGCTTCAGTGGCTAAAACCCCAATGGCCAATGCCGATAATGGAGTTTCGGCAGCAGGTTTGATAACAGCAGTATTGCCAGCAGCCAATAGGGCCCCAAGCTTTCTAGTTATCATGGCAGATGGGAAATTCCATGGGGTTAGGATCCCGCAAACTCCCAATGGTTGCTTAATCGTTAAGATTCTGTTTGCAGGATTGGCGGACGGAATTACATCTCCGTTGATTCTTGGAGCTTCCTCAGCGAACCATTGCAAGAACGAAGCAGCATACGTCACTTCGCCGATACTATCAGCAAGGGATTTACCATTCTCCAACGTAATCAATTTACCCAAATCCTCTTTATTTGCAATCATCAAATCATACAATTTGTAAAGCAAAGCTGCTTTGGCTCTAGCGGAGGTTTGTCTGAAGCTCGGGAAAGCAGCAGCAGCAGCATCAATAGCGGTTTGGTAATCTTTTGTAGAAGCATTGGTGACAGAGGCAATCACTTCTTGATTATATGGATTGATGACTTGAAAAGAAGAGTTCTTCCCTTCGGTAGACCCATCGACGTATTCACCATTTATGATGGCCTTGGTTTGGAGGAGCTTTGGGTTGCTAAGCTTAATGGAAGATGCGGAGGACATAGTTGTTGAGAAAGATCTGACAGAATTTTTGAGCAAAGTGGATTTAACGTTGCGAGCTAGAAAAGCCATTGTGATAGAAAAAATTCAATTGCAAGCAGCAAATTGAAAGGATCAAAGCGGATATTAATGGCTATTTATGTGTTTCTGAAATAATCCAAGAGAATTGCAGAGCTGGATTAAAATAAAATCGCAGCAGAGAAACAAAAAGGATTCGTTGCTGCGGGATAGCGCATAATCTGTTGCATGGCAGGACGCATACATGCACCAGATATCACATGGAGGCAGCATTACAAACCACTTATGTAATTCTCGAGATACTCAACATACCACTATGATGGATAATATGTATCTTCCGGTGTGAAACTGTATCCAAAAAATAGAGCATAATGCAGTGCCAAGCGGATACCATAATCCTGGAAAGTAAGCACCTCACATGACTGCATTGCTAACATTGTATTCAACATAAACACCGCAACAAGCACAAATATCCATCCAACCAGCGCTTATATTGAATTCATCGAATAACATCACCACAATTAAAATTGGCCTTCCCAATTACCTATCCCCTTATACCAGAATGGAATACAGTACGCTGAGCACTACTGGACATGCCAAAAAGACTATCCGTCCCGCCAGCATCAAAATCATATTGCTATGTGCGGCGTGGTACACTGTTTCCTCTATCACTTCTCAGCTTTCAAAAGCAATTCTTACTCAGTTCCGATATCCTTTGACTTTGAGCCAATTCCAATTTATCACTGCCTCATTTTTATGCTGCTTGACTACCAGAATACTATATGACAATACCAGTTTTCGAGAATTATTTCCTAAGGGATCAATTCCTTCTAAAGAAGCCCTCGGGAGTAATAAGTTTGTGGTACAGCCTAGCAAACCTATCATTGCTAAAACGTTACCTATGGGAATATTTCAATTTGTGGGAAAATTCTTTAGTCACGCTGCTACTTCTTTAGTACCCGTGTCCACTGTCTCAAGCATCAAGACCCTAAGTCCATTGCTTGTGGTACTCACTTATAGAGTTTACTACAACGTCAAGTTCCCACTTTCCACTTATGCTACGTTGATACCTATTGCTGCAGGTGTCATGCTTATCGTCACCAAAGATGCGCATAACTTTATTATTGCTGATGCACTTGGTTCAACCGAGGACATAAAAGGTTGTGTGTTTGCCTTTATATCTTGCTTTGTGTTTGTTGTGCAAAACATATATGGTAAAAAAGTAGTGACGTACAATTCTTCCAAACTAAAAAACAATCCTGCTCTCTTAGCACTAGCTTCTGCAGAAAAACATCAACAATTGTTGCCATTATCTAATAACAACTCCAGCACTTCTTTGGACAAGTTTGACGAGAAAACCAATTTGGAATTTGAAAAATTAGAACATTACAAGAATTTATCCGTTCCACCGCAAAAACTGTTGTATCAAAATCATAATCGATCTTATGACGATGATGTATATAACTCAACCGGTCAATCTGAGCTGCAATCGCCAAAAAACAGCAATGTCAAACTAGATAAACTCACGGTGTTATTCTACTGCTCCATACTTGGGTCGTTGTTTTCATTGCCTGCCTTTATGTATTCTGAACTTCCTTCCATTATAGAGATCCTTTCAAACCCAAAACCAACTAACTCATTATCTCCCACCGCGCTGTTAGAAGACATATCAAATGGTTTAGTGGCTCCCAATATTGAAGACAATGCATTATTTCAAAACAATCAAAATGCTTTGGTCACTATTCCATGGATGTTGTTGTTTTTGAACGGATTATCACATTTCACACAAGCCTTGCTATCATTCCACATCTTAGGCCTGATTCCAACAGTCACTTACTCTATTGTTTCCTTGTTGAAAAGAATTGTAATTATCACCATTAGTATGCTCTGGGTAAACAAAACAATTTCATCGGTGCAATTCTTAGGATTAGTTTTGATTGGATTTGGATTGTATGCTTACGACAAGTACGGTGGTGGTGGTAGTTTTGGTGGAAAAGATAATAAAAAAAACGTTATTTCTGCAGAATTGCTGCTGTCAAAGAGCACTTCTCCTGTACCGATGGGCACAACAACATATTCATCAACTTATCCTCCAAGCTTTCAACCGCAATCACGTCCCGACATCATGATTAATGACGCCAAAATTTAGTAAACAGAATTTTTTTTTTTTTATTACACACTGGTATAAAACTCTATAATATATACTTTACACAAGTAACGCAAACTATTTTGCTTGCATTTTTTTTTTATTTTGACTATTTTTTTTTCTTGGCTATTTTCTTGTTTCTTTTGGGTTTCTAATGCGTGATGGTTTTGTCTTATTAGGTTTCTGTGTTTTTAAATGTAATTTTTTTTTTTGTTTTTCCTTTTATTAATGTCTTAGTGGTCCTATGATTTCGGCCAAAACAATATGAAATTATACATTTAGTGTATGTAAAATATATATTGAGTAGATTCAACACCATATATTCTAATTTTGATGAAGATTATTTAACACATCTGCGCTGTTGCATTTAGTTCTCTTGGATACGATGCATGCAGCTATGCTAATTTGCACTAAGACAAATATGTTTTGACATTATTTTCTGATTTCAGATACTTGATTTTTCCTTTTCACAACAAGTATCTACATTGGAAAACAAATTATCGTATGAATTTGCCCATGAGCAAGGCTCCGTTCTTCAGTGATGCACAAAAACGTCAGAATTGTAATGTAAATCGAATGAAACTTAAAAATCGGACCCCTTCTTTACTAAATATTCAGAAAATTTGAAATTTATAGCAATAGTTTTTAACCTTTTCCCCACGGCAAGCAAAGGCAAATGAGAAAAATGAGTAGACAAGATTGAACAAAAGATAGTAGAAAGAACAAGGAAGACAAGCCAAAAGAACAATCAGAAGATGTAAAAAAAAAAAAAAGGAAAAAAATGATTAAACTTGAAAGGCAGAGTGATAGAAATAAAAATGAAAAGCATAGATTAGCAAAATTAAACAATAGAAGCAGATTGAAACCACTATTGAAAAACAGTTAACAAACGGTGCAAAGCGGTACAAAAGAAAGCAAAAAAAAAAAAAAAAAAAAAAAAACCAGTAGTAAGAAAAGCAGCTTTTTCTTTTTATTTTGTTTGTATGGTAAATTATAAAATTATAAACTTCCTAAACCAGATAACGATTGAAAAGAATACACCATTCAGAAAAGAAAACAAGCAAAGAAAAACGTCAACAGAAGAAGACTTCATGGCTATAAATATAAACTCAACTGAGCAACAACCTCATCATAAAAAAAAGTGCCCTTGCGCACAGCAGCAGCAGCAAGAAAAAGTCTCCACGGAGAGAGCATTTCATGTTTGTGCTGCTGTCTTGCGAACCTTATTCACTGCGTTTACTATGGGGGGCGGGCGTTTTAGTCTATGCAGTGGGATGCGCCGTAACTGCAGATGAAATTTGCGACAAGTTATGCATGTCTCACAACGCTTCTGAGAGTGGTTGCTCCAGGACGCCCCAAAGCGCTCCAGGACGCTTCATGTTACGGCGGCCTGCGTTTATGAGCGTTGAATTTTTGGCTTTTTTACTCGTACTTTACATCCTTATACAAGAAAAGCCATTACAAAAACGTTGTGATGATCAAACAGGCCGATATGTAGATTCTACCTATGAATTTATACAATTGGGAGAAAAAGAGACACAAAAAAAAGGCTTTATTTTCTTCTCTTCTCTTTTCACTTCATCCAGTCCAAGATATCATTAACGCATTGGCCTGTCTCGTACGGACTGGCAATCCATGCGGTGCAAGAGACTAACCGTGCCTTGAAGTCGTTTGCTCCCAATGAAAGAAACTGGTCTCCAACATGGAGGGTTTGCTTTGGTGTGATGCCTCCCAAATAATTCTGCAATGATCTGACTCCTAAACTCTTGTCACCAATATCTATCCAAACATCCGATCCTCCATTGAATGCACAAAACTTGATACGCTCAGACGCTTCTTGATTCTCTAAGCTCTTTTGAATGGACAAAACAATCTCTTCCAATTGCTCTCTGATCAATTTGTGACCCGGTTTAGCAATGATACCAATAGCTCTTTCTTTCCTAATGATTAGTGATGGTAAGTTCATTTTTTTGCTCAATTCGTTCAACGCATACTCGGCCAAGTCCAATACTGTTTTTATGTCCTCATTTTTCCAATTTTGCATTTCGGGCAACAACCATTCTTCATGCTTGATGTAATTCAATAATTGCTCCTGCGCATTGTATCTGAAGAGATAGTTGGACTCGCCTCCCATAATAAGAAGTCTTTCTTTTTGTTCAGGAGTTAAATCGGTGCTATCCCTAACGCTGTCAATAAGTCCTTTCAATCTAATATAGTATTTATCTCCTGATTTTTCCGAATATCCAGCAGCAGTGACAATACCAACAAAGATGTCATGTTTTAAGAGACCAATTAAACTTGCAATTAATGGTGAATCAGCATTGATACATTGTCCGTCTTCATATAAGGTAACATCACCATCAAATGTGATTAGTTTCAAACATTTCTTGTTGTGTTTAGTCATTTCCAAGATTTGTGCAGTACGAAGAATGCTTCTAACATCGTTGAAACTTGGACTGACAAACCTTCTTTTGGAAATCGATCTTCTTTCATCCTCAATGTAAAAAGCTTCTTCTAGTGGCAATTCAGTAAAAATCTTGCCCAAGCTTGGAACTAGCTGTCTTAATCTTGATAAGTAAAGTTTGCCTTCTTTGCTAGCGGTTATATCATCATGAATGAGTTTTTCAATATCAGCAAAAGTTTCACCGTATCTTTTGCGAGCTGCGAGATGAGATTCTTCACCTGTTATAGAAGATCCATGAACTGCGTGCAAGACAAATGGCACCTGTAGTATCGGTTAGTATTGGGTATAACGATTAGACAAAGTGACTCATGCACCGATTGGCGGTGATAAGGACTCTCTGTCATATTGAGACGGAATCGTCACAGCTGGAAGTTACTTACCGCTAGCAAACTTTTAATCCATTCTATAAAATCGTCTCTTCTATGTGACTTGAGGGCGTCTAAACGGTGTAGTTGTTAGTCAGTTGCGTCCATAGTAAATCCAAACTTGAGGCCACGATGATGATCGAATTCTCGATAACAGAAAGCGCTTCAATGTACATACATTCAATACGGTATCTGCTTTGTTAGTAAAATCGCTTGCTATGTTCAAGGAAAAAAGAAGTTCAATAGTACTCACTTTGAAGACATGATTATTTGGTATGAATTTTGGTTATCTTGCACTCAAAGAAGAAAGATAAAGTGGATTAGTGCGCTGTTCAAGACTGTTTTTTTTCCTCCCCTTGTGTTCTGTTTTTCGTTGCCAAGCCTTCTTGCTCGCTGGTAAATAGGAAAAACATGTGCAGCATCATGTCCATCCAACCGGATATGAACATAGAAAATACTACTCTATAGAGCAAAGTTTATAACGTGAAATTTCACAAAGCACAAGACTTTGATTAGATGGGTATATGATTACAACAAAACATTAAATAGAAAATACCATTACATTAAAAGGAAAATAAAGTGATACAGTTTAACAACAAAAAAACCTATATGTTAAATAAAAAGTTTTTTATATTTTGGCTGCGATAAAAAGAAAAAAGATGACATGATAGGTTAAGTTTTAAAAGATATATATTGATTCAATAATACGAAAAACTTAAGCAATCAAACCTTGTTGTCTTCTTCTCTTGTCTCTTTCTTCAGTAATAGACAATTTAAGACCCTTACCCTTTGGCAAAGAGATCCATGGTTTGTTAGCTTCACCAATAACGAAAACGTTACTCAATCTGGTGACGAAAGTGTTTTCCAAAGCATCCTTGATGTGAACCAAATCGAAACCACCTTCGTGTTTTTCACGGTGGGTGATGACACCAATTCTACCCAAGTTACGACCACCAGTAACGTAAACCAATTTACCAGTGTCAAACTTCAAAAAGTCATCGATTTTACCAGAGGCCAAGTCGATCTTGACAGTGTCATTGACCTTGATGGCTGGGTCTGGGTATCTGAGAGTTCTACCGTCGTGAGTGACAACGTATGGAATACCTTTCTTACCCAATTGGACCTTTTTGACTTTACCCAATTTGTAGGTAGCTTCTTCGTCAGAGATTCTGTGAACAGCATATCTACCTTTGACGTCGTAGACCAAACGGAAGTTTTCGTTGGTAGCGTCAAAAGAAATGACATCCATGAAACCAGCTGGGTAGGTAGCGTCAGTTCTGACTTTACCGTCAACCTTGACATGTCTTTGCATCAAAATAGCCTTGGTTTCTCTACCGTTCAAAGCATACTTTAATCTGTTTCTCAAGAAGACAATCAATGGGAAAGATTCTCTCAACTTGTGTGGACCTGGAGATGGACGTGGTGCGTAAGTACCAGACAATTTGTCCAACATCCAGTGGTTTGGAGCTGCCAATCTTTTAAGATGCTTCTTTCTATAAAATGGTTGTTAGTAATAGTTCTTTGAGCGTTTGCATTATGGTATGAATGCTGGAAATTTTATGCCAATGTGCTAATGAAAAATGAACAACTTTCTTTGCACTTTTTTAAAAATCAAAATTCAGTTATTAATCCGGTTGATCAAATGTTCACAGTTTTATGACAATATTGTTTGAACTAGTGGTTGTGATAATGATAATGATAATAATAAAAATGTGCAACTGTTAATTGCTGATTACCATGTACTGCTCTGATTCATGTTTGAAAATTTCAATAGTCAAATATAGTTCATAAAGAAATATTGGTTTTAAGCCTATAGAAAAACTGACACAATATTGCCCATCTTCAATAGTATTGATTCATGAAAGTAACTTATGGTTCTGAGACTTCGTAATACTGTATTATTAAAATGTTCATCTTCATTGCATTTTTTTTCCCATCATCGAGGACCAGTACATTTTGGTGAATCTTCCATAATTTACCAATTTTGATAGTAGTTTGTTCATTTCATCAGCATAGCATTAATTGCATTTTGCATTATAGCAATAATATAGTATATTTCCATCTATCACTTACGGTCCTCTAGCCATTTTGAATTACTGTTTGATTATGATGCCTAGTCAACAAAACTTGTTCAAAGAAAACTTGAAGTTGATTTTCTCTTTTTTTTTTTCTCCTCCTAGTACTTTTTTCCCTGAGTATACTTTTTTCACGCTCTCCATGAGAATCGTCGCTCGTGCTGCTGCTGCTGCCGCGCAGTGCTTCTAACGCGCGGGCAACTTCGCTTCGCTGCGAAAAGCGCCGGCGCCACGCAAAGACAGTCACTGCAGAGCACGTGTAGCACGTGGAGAAGGTGCTGGCGGCGCTGGCACGACTGAGGCACGGGATTCTTTGTCTCGTGACATTTAATTATCACATGAATGTCAGATGATACTTTAGATGCACAAATTTAGCCCTAGAAAGCTTGCGCGAGACTTTTAGCCCTCATGGGCAGGTTTTCCACCGTTTACTGAATAATACCACACAATGTCTACTCAACGGCAATCCGAGAATCTAATGCTGATAATATCACACATACGGTACATTAAAGTGGGTCTATATCAAAAATAACATACGCTTAAAGCAACTACTTACTTTTGTAAGACATATTTTTACCATACGCTGGATTGTAAAACTTCTTTGGAGCTCTAGGTTCTTCAAAGTCCTTACTGTATGGATCAAACGTCTTTCTTTTCTTTCCTCTCTTTTCATGTTTTCTATCCTTTGTATTGTTGTCAGAGGACAAGATTTTGTTAGCACTGGTGTAGTCAAACTTCTCCTCCGCTTGTTGTTCGCCTTCTCCTTCTCCTTCTTGCTTGGAAAGTTTCGGTTTCTTTGTTTTTGGTCTTTGTACTTTCTTTCTGATAACCACAATCTCATTGCGATTTTCTTTGGCGGCACGTTTAGCAGCTTCGGCTTCTGCTTGTTCTGGATCTTTAATCTCACTGCTCACAGTCTCGGCAATCAATGGTATTTGAACTGGCTCTGGTTTTTGTGAATCTCTGCTTAGTATACCATGTAAAGTGCTAAGTCTCTCTTTAACATCTTGCACAGTAAATTCTGATGCGTTATTCTTGTTTGCAAACTTGACTGACCACACAAACTTGGAAGTGTCCTTGATAAACATATTCGGAGTGAAAAAGCTAGTCTTATTGGAAAGCAAACTTGGAGCCTGTTTGTTCTTTGGATTTTCAAAAATGTCCTTGAGAGAATTGTTCAAGCTATTGAAATTGCTAGTAAACTGATGAACTTGTCTTTCACTAACTTCTCCAGTTTCTATATTACCAGCAGCCCCGTTAGTATCGTAAGAAGCAGTATTCAAAAGTTCTAAATCTTCGCTTTCTGATCTGCTTAAAGATGATCTTATCACCTCGGCAATTTCCTTTGCGTTCATTCTAACATGATCAGTAAGATAATTACTTGCAGCTAGCACCCCGGAAGAATCCACCGGGGCAGATAAAACCAATGCGACCAAAAGTTGATTAGGCATAATATATCTCACGGATTCATCATCTCTTCTAGCAATACGGTCACGCCAATTATACAAGTCAATAACAAGTTGCTTCTTCACCAAATTGATATTATACTGAGTCATGATGCTTCTCCAAGGTTCCATTCTATCACTTATTGGAGTAACAACTAAACTGGATGGCACAGATGGTCTGAATTTATAATATTCAAACCTTCTTTTAGCCACTTTTCTGGATTCATGTAACACTATATTCAACGTGTCTTTATCAATAAGCATGTTTTTCAACTGATCATAAATGTTAAGCAAAAAATGAGTATCTGCTCTAGCATATAATTTCATTGAAGGAGTTAGTGGTCTAAGTCTCCAGTCTGACATTTGGTATTTCTTGTTGGTCTTGAAATTTGCAAACTTCTCTAACAAATATGCAAGACTGTTTTTAGGAAAACCCAATTGTTTGGAAGCATGGTAAGTGTCAAATAATCCAACAATATATAAGCCCAAGTCTCTTTGCAACCAGATAATATCCATAAAAGCACCATGGAACACTTTGACAACATTTGGATCAGTGAAAATCTCATTCAAAGGCGTCAAATCATCACGTAGGGCTAGTGTATCGATAAGCCAATCTTGCTGTCTATTACTGATTTGCATCAAAGACACCAACCCATAATACGTTCTGTAGTCATGATGTTCCAAATCAACGGCAATTTCTTTACAGCCCTTCAAACTTTCAATCATTTCTTCAAGCTTAGCAGCAGTGTCGACCCAAGTTGGTTCTTCTTTAGCTGGCCATGGCTGTGAAGGTACTGGATCGCTCTTGTGTAAAATAAACTCTGGGTATTCTTGTTTATCAATTTCGTATTCGTATGGTTGTTTGAAGTGAGGTGGTTCTTCAGGATCTTCGGACTGTACAATTTCAAGGCTCTTTTCTAATGGTTCTAATGCGTTTGGCTTGGTGGTAAGCTTTGGGTGGAATGGTCCAATTTCAGAATTGTCAATCGGCACGCGAAACTTGAGTTGTGGTTTTGGTTGTCTTCTGCGGGGTTTTGAGTCAGAGACATCATTAACATCTTCCATATAAGTAAGTCCGTCACTGCTTGGACTAGCACTATTTGCCTTCGTTATGCTATTAATTACCGATCTTGAAGCAGAAACACCACTGGCGCTTTCGTGCTTATCATTCTTCATGCTATCAAAGGCAATATCGGATTTCTCGTAAAGCCCGTCAAAGACATTACCAATAGATTTCCAACTATCATTCAACGAGTCAATTGATGGTTCAATCTTGTCAGTGGTTTCATCTATAGATTCAATCAAACTGTTGATCAACCCAAGCACTAATGTGGAGTTCTCATCTACTCTCTTAGCAAACTTTGTGTCGATGGTCTTGTAGAATCCAACATCGTTATCTGCTAACTGACTCGTAACTTCGGCTAAAGAGTCTATTTTCCGAACAACCTTACCGGCATCAAACTCAGCATCAAGACCGCTCATTTTTAAGTGCATATGTTTATCTGATATGCTTTTGGCTAATGGTAAATGACACTTTCATTATGTAGCCATATATATATATATATATATATATATATATATATATACAC
>JXWR01000127.1_pt1 | contig 14126 bp, 6 predicted proteins | sample 315541 | NCBI WGS metagenome assembly JXWR01 (sample SAMN03273951, study PRJNA271842) | soil metagenome | isolation source: rice field ambient CO2 | place: India: CRRI Experimental farm Cuttack,Odisha-753006 | collected 2013-12-17
TGGTAGCACAAGCAGTGAAAAAACAAAAAAAGAAAAAAAAAAAAATAAAAAATAAAAAAAAAACTGCTTTCCAGAAATTCCTACAGATTCACTACTTTCAATGCAGACACCAATACGAGTTTGAAAGTCAAGCTTGAAAGTCAAGTATTAGAAGCAATATGGGCTAAACCTTTTTAAAAGCGGCGCTTAAAATTCTTGAAACTGTGGAAGAATGTTTGTGAATAGATATTTAGATCTATATTAGATATTTGGAAAAATAAAAAAAGTTTTCTAAAAAGTTTAAAAAAACTCGTTTTCTTGTCCATTTACTAAAGAACTTCTTTGAGCTGTCACTGGATTGTCAGTTGGTAAAGCGTTAGGTAAAATTATTTTCAAATCTTACCAACACTATTTCTCCTCATTGTACAAATTGTATGTCTATAATTTTTACAGCTATTATTATTAATCACTGCATTAGCTTTATTGTAATGCACCATGGCAAATTGTATGCGCTGCTGTAGGGGTTAAGCATCATTAACCAGAATAAATTGAATTATTTGTTTTTGTGAACTGGCAATGGTGTTCATGATACCTGTACTTTGATTTGTTATGTCGGATTATCGGAGATTTCCGTGTCACCGTGATGACATTTACTATGTTGCGGTTGACTGTCGGTTGTCACTGAAAGTTCCGACACCGACAGTAAAAAAAGATCTGTTGCAGGAATTCTGCAACGGCCCGCCCGTTGAACAATAAATCGGTTCTTTTGAGGATTGCGTGCACCAACTGGACAAACGGCCGAGCCGAGCCGACAAGATTCTGGGATCTTCGAAATAAACAGCGCAACACATGGAAAGAAAACAACAGCAGTAAAGCATGTTGGTTTGTTGGCTATCAATTGAAAACGTCTGTTGTTTCATATCATCTCGAATCTGTTGCTTATATGTGCGTGTGTGTGTAAGCTTTTGAGACACCAATATAATCTAATTTAATCTAATCTTGATCACAGTTTTAAGTTTACAATCGCGCTTTCTTCAAATCTCATTTAGTGAAAGCTTTTATAACTACTTTTCCACAGGCAGTTAATTTTCGCCACTGTACGTAATTTTGGCAAAAGTATTCATTATTTACCTCATGATGGACAGAGCACTCGATCACTAGAAGCTGCGAGGATTAGTTGCAGCTGAACCTGATTGTTGACCTCCTGCAAAGCAAAAAGCACGGTGCAGATCCAAAAAAAAAAAAAAAGAAAAAATCTCTGTTAATTAACGGAGATTTTTTTCCCTAAGCGAATCAGATTCCGGCATTGTTGGAAGAAAATTTTTGATACCTCGCCTGCCATAAATAACAGCGTATACCCAGGACCAAGATTTAAATTACCCAAAGGTTAGTTATTCCAAGATTCATTGTCAATTCTAAAAGGTCTCAACCTAAGTTGCGTTTAACACTCTTTTCCAACATGCCCTATATCAAAACCAAGCATATCACGGACGCGGCATACCCGCGTACCAATACTTCCAGTACCATTCTTCCTAGCGATAGACTCAAGATTGTCTATGACAAGTACAAAAACGCTGAACCACTCTCCGAGAATAAAGTGAAGTTTAATTTTATCTTTTCCCATGTGACTGCTACTTCCAAAGCCTTGTGGATTTATCATATAGAGAAACTTTATGAATTGTCAAAGACTCAGACAAGTTGGCAAGTGGACACCGTTGTTGCCTTGGATCATGCCATGCAAGGTGAATCCGCTTTGATCAATGAGCACAAATTGGGGATCAGTTTCAACTTCAAGGACTTTGGTGAAGACATAATCTCAGTGATCATCAATGAAAATTTAAATTGTACCGATTCCAAACTAGTTTGTGTTGGTTCGAGCTTTGGTGGATCTGCTGCTCTTTGTGCTGTCCTTTGGAAACCAAACTTATTTGACTCGCTTATTGCTGCTGAACCATGTATTTACCTTAGTTCAGAATTTGTCAAAAAATGTACTAATTCACTTGGAAAGTTGTTGTCACTCAACAAATCTGACTTTGGCACCCGTGAAGAAGCAGAATATCACATTGGTAACCAGTCATTCTGCAAGAGATTTCATCCAAAGATCAAAGAGCATTTGTTCAGAGAAGATATTGTTTATGATGAAACTACGGGTAGATTCAAGCGCACTAGTCCGTATGAGCAAAGTAATTGTATCGTGACGGCCAACCCAAGCATGGTAAATGTTATACAAACAAATATGAAGTACTTATCAGTACCATACACTCATGTGGTGGCCAAGTATCAAAACTTATTCATCCCTGCAGATACACAAAAGAGTTTGGATTCTATACCCAAAACAGAAACGAACAAGATTGTCGAAATGGACGGACTTCATACTTGCGCTTTAGATAAGCCAGACGAGTTCATTGATATTATTGTCGACCATCTCGATAGAAGAGTGGAAAATTTGTCAAAACAGAAAAAGACTTTAGTTATAGCAGAAATGAGCAACGAGGAAAGAGAAAAAGTTAGACAAAAATGGTGGAGGGAATATCGTCAACGTGGATTTTTCAAATACTGGGATTCAAAATTATAGAAGTATTGTATATTTCAGTCATTGTATATTTTAAAACTGTTTGAGATACCTTGCCGTAAAGATACCGGGTGGATAGTTGATTAAGGGCTTAAAAACGAAAACGGTTTAAGGCATTATAAAAATTATTCTTATTAGAAAAATATTTTATTTTCTAGGCAGGAGTCTTATGTGCGTTGCTAAAACATTTAATACAAATCATTGAAAATTTTTTATGAACAAGAAGCTTTTTTTTTTTTTTTCTCTGACACGTTTGTGAAATTGTGTCAGAAATCTGCGTGCCACACCACATTCTTGGTAACGTTTATATAGATTCGAGCTTTGTTGGTAAACGTGAGATCAACTGATAGCGTTCACTACAACCTATTAATAATGCGCAAGTTAAGCCAAACAGAAATAACTATGCTGTTGAAATAATTGTTATTATGCGTATATATGGGGTATGGTTCATTCTAGTATTCTGTAGCTTTGCAATTGCGAGACTGAGTCGCCGGAGGCCAAGGCTGTGGCATTAATTAGCTCGCTTAGTCACCGAGCAATATCGTGCTAAAAACAGACACACACCACGCACCAAATTTAAGGGTCAGAAAGATATTCTCCCGCGCATGCATGCAATTTGTGATTCTTCCAGGAAGTCTGCGCTTATGGGCGGCATTACTGTTGTTGCTTTCCCTTTCTGATACGAATCGATTGAAGCAGATAAGGTCTTGTTCTTTGCTTTGAAATTGCAAGTTTTATTCTGGTCTAATAATATTCAAATTTTCCAGAGTAAAGATTGACCATGCAGCGTTCCTTGAAACAGTTACTTATGAGCGAAACAATTCAAAAGGCAAAAATTTGATGGTGATACACGGACGCGTATTCTCTTTAAAATAAGCGAAAAGCACAAATTAGGTAAAGTGGTTTACCATTTTGAAGCCTAATATAAATTGTCTTTGATTTACGCAAGTAAGCAACCTCAAGGTTAATTAGATGAGGTGAACCTTTTTTTGAACAATACCCTTTCTTGGGGGCTTTATCTCACTACAGTAAAATAAATGCATAAATATTATTCTAAATGCCAAAAAAATTTGCTTGCCTTCATAATGACATTTTCTTTGTGGATTATACTGCTGCTTAAATTCTCTGGGGCCTGTTTATATACGGCGCTTCAGCAGTTGCTAAAGCAGAAAATTTCGGAACCAAAAAAGAAAAAAAAAATAGAAAAAAAATACTCTAAACTCTAAAAACCTTATAAATCTTATAATACAACACTAATAATTCAAACTGTGTATTTTATCCCAAACATCCGAAGCTAAAGCATTAACTTCTTGCTTGGTTACGCTACCATTAGACGCGCCATATTGGATAGCAGAGCCAATAAGATCTTGCAAAAACTGCTCGGTGATGACTCTAGGGTTGAGAAACGACCCTTTTAAAAGTTCCTCGGCTGTCAGTCTTTGTTTTGGGTCCCGTTGCAAGCAAGATTTCATCAACTGAATAGCGGACTTTGGAACTCGTATATTTCCTAAGCCTTTTTCTGGGTAATTTATTTGAATTTCAGGATTCATGATAGCAAATAATCGCTGGTTACCATTAAAATGAGCATACGGCGGTTGTCCATATATCATTTGATAGACAATACAGCCACATGACCATATATCAGAGGGCCTCCCAACTTTCCAGGTCCCATTAGGGTTTGTGGCGCTAGGAATATTTGCGTCAACTAATGCCTCAGGGGCCATATAATTAGGCGTTCCAATTTGCGTATCCCTATAAATATTCACTGTATGTTCTGGTACCGCATTGGATATTCCAAAGTCAATCACTTTCATAACACCTTTGACAAATAGGAAATTTGCGGGCTTTAAATCGGAATGCACTATGCCAGCATCATGAACTTCCTGAACACACATAAATAGCTCTTTGGTGTGAAATCTAACAGCGTTTATATCTAACGGATATTTGGATCTGTTACTCAAGACACGAGCTAAGTCATTATCACCACATTCCATAATAAGATATAAGCAACCATCCTGCATGGAATAGTCAACAAGCCTCACAATTCTCTTTTTTTCCCTCATTCTAACAAGCAACTCTATCTCTCCTTTGAACCCTTTTGTAGTTGCTTCATCAAACTCATCGAACATAACTTCCTTAACAGCATACACTTTATTATTGGCTAAAGATTTGACCTTATACACCTTCGAAGAGCCCCCTTTGCCTATGAGCTCTAAACTCTCATAGTTTGTTCCATTTATTACAATAATTCTGTTTTGAGAAGTCCGTTGATAATCATTCTGTTTCAATGGGGCTGTTTCGACACTTTTTACAACATTAAAATGCTCCCTTTGAGTTTGCGCAAATGATTTATGGCTGTGTAAGACTTCATGACGATCAATACCAGCTCCTAGGTTGCCTAATTTCACTTGATCTTTTTTCCTCATTCTTTCCTGTTCTTCTTGGAATAATCGCTGCCTTTCTCTTTGCTGTTGAGCGAACGCTAGTCTTTCTTTCTGTTGCTCTTCTTGCCTGTCCTGCTCTCTTTTTCGCTGCTTTTCAAGCTCTTTTTCTTTAATTCTTTTTTCTTGCTCTTTTTTCAATGCTTCTCTGGCCTCTTCTTGTATTCTAAGATTTTCTAGCCGTTCTTTTTTCAACTTTTGCTCTTCAATCCGTTTCTCCTCTCTTTTATGTCTTTCTGCCTCAAGTAGCTGTTTCTTTTCCAACTCCATCTCTAAAGCCTCTTGCTTGGCCCTATCCCGTCTTAGCTGTTCATATAATTCTTGTTCGTTTTGCTTATTATGATAAGTCTGTACTTGTCGACTACCTTTTTCTTCTTCTTCAGTTTGTAGTGTTTGTGATTTTGTAATGTACTGTTTATAAGCATGTAATATGCTGGGTATCTGTGTGGAGGGTATATTGTTAAGCCTTATATATTCTTCTGCTGTTAGGTTATCAAAATACTGTTTTTCTAACTCTGTTGTGCTGGTTTCATTGGTGACGGTATTGCTCTCATGGTTTGTGAACCCGCCAGCATGAGAATGTGAAGAAGAATTGCTATTTGTATGATCTTCATCATGCTCCTTTGAAGGCACTTGCCTCTGCTCCACAATTGTATTGCTTTCATTATTATGTACTCCTTTTTTGTTATTACTTTCAAAATTTATTTCATTAGCTTCAGTGCTACTCTTTCTGCTTGAAACGCGCCTTGGATGGCCGATAGGGTTATGTCCCAACCTACTTGAAGATAATCGCAGACCTTGAAATGACCGCTTTCTAGACGCCTTGCTGCTGCCGTCTGCATTAGATATTGTGTTTGCTCTATCTGTTAACTTGTGAACGCTTACCGCTGTCTCGCGTTCCGGTATTATTATATCGTTATCATGATCCAAGTATTTGAGGTCAGCATTTTCAGCAACAAATTCTCCATTCTTTAAACCACCAAGCACATTTCCAGGCACATTCTCCTTGTTATCATTTAATAAGGCCATACTGTACTGAGATAGCTTGGGAGGCTCAAAGAACAGCTCTTCATCTGAGTCGTACATCGACTTACTCATTATCTTGGTTGGTTATTTGGTGTATTGGTGGAACGACTGCTTAGCGACATTCATGGATAAATAAGCTGTGGTGTAATTCGTGACGCAAAGAAGCTGAGATGTATCAACAGCACTTGCGATGTGGGTGAGGCTGTGGGGGTAGGTGTACTGGTCCACGTAGTCTCGTCGTCTCTCTTGTGCACTTGTGTCTCTTGACTTTACTCTACACCATTTTATTTTACTTTATTTTCTGTTTTTTTGTTTTTTGTTTTCGTTTTCCCGAAAGGTAAACATAGTCATATGACACGTGCGGTGACGCGCCTTGGTGCACCCATCACGCATGCAGCGGGCAACCCCTTCAATTCACTCGCTGCAAACTCCAGTCAATATCACCGACTGTCGTAATATTTTTGGTGAAAGCGGGACGTGATGCTGACTTCCACATCAAGTCGCCGTGTGCCTTTATATCCATTTTGCCAAAAAAACGTGTCGGGCTTTTTTAGGATACTGGTATACCATGTCGCGTTGGGATAACGACTTTCAGGAAACCAAGGGCAATGGCCGTCAAAATAGAGAAGGCTTGCTGTATGAAGAGCATCCGGGCAGAACGTCGCCTCCACCAGCCTCATTGCCATCTCTTAATGATTTCCATATTCCTGCTAGTCGATATGGTCCTCCTCCAAGCAGGAGCGCTCCTTCTTTTCGTCGCTCAAGAGAGTATCAGAAGGACAGCTATGCTCCTTCCAAACCTGGCATGAGAGACAGTTATGTGCCGTCTAAATCACAATCTTCGTCTGCATCACCATCCTCGTTTGCTCACGCGCCCAAATACTCTTCAAAAGACAGCTATATTCCTGGTGGAGAGGACTCATACAGACCTGCTGCCCCTATTAGAAGTCGAAAGCTGCGCCATTTCAAAGACTCTTATAGGCCAAGTGATTCTTATAGACTTGGCGATGGAGATAGCAGTCCGAAATCTCACACGTTAAGAGTAGAAACATTTAGGTCCAGTCCTAGCAAGGTTTCTGAGAGCGTTCCACAGCCGTGGATCGAAGACTCAAGCTTAAAGACTAATGGTCAAAGCACTGAGAAGCCAGACCAAACTTCTGGGAATATTTGGCATGTTTTCTGGGAGAATAGTTCGCCAAATTTTGATGTTGCCGAAGGCGACGGGCTCTTCACGAAGCAAAATCATAAATATAATCCATTTACTTTCGAGGTGGCTTATCCAGAAGCAGGTTTGGTCTCCACAAAAAAAGTGAACTATAAAGTGATGTACGATCCGGAGCTAAAGAAGGATTCTAAAAAGGGCAATGCTATCATTTATAGGTTCAAGGGAGAAGGCGTTCAGCAACCACTAAAGGATCCTAGGATACCAGTCAAGCATAATTATGCAAAATATTGTCTCACTAAAAAGTCAAAACACACACAGTACAAGGCCTTGGTAGTGCCAACTTTTCAATATGACAAAAACTCAGTGGGGCAGCCACCATCTTCAGAAATAGTTGTCTGGAATTTCCACTCTAACTTTAGCTCCAAGATCATCAAATCAAACTTTGAAACATTTGGCAAAGTGCTCGAAGTGGAAATGATATCTGATCCGATATCAGCTACTCCTCTTGGTGTTTGCCGACTCAAGTTTGACGACAATGATGGTAAATTATATGGAGAAGCAAATAAAAGTGCAATGAATGCCATTAAGGAAGCAAATAACAAACTTATTCTTAACGGTTGCCGAGTCAAAGTTGGTTTAAATACAAAACATAACGGTTTATTGGAAGAGCGAAGAAATAAAGCCATAACGCTTTTCCAAGAGCGCAGAAAACATCAGCAGAAAATTCACGAGCAGGAAATGGCTAAACAAAAGGAACGCGAGCTTCAACGAAAGAAGTTAGAGTTGAAAAAACGCGCAGAACAACTAGAAGAAGAGAAAAGAGTTAAATTGAAAAGACTGACAGCCTTGAATCCCCAAATTAGTAAAAACGCTATGAATGGGTCATCTTCACAAGACATATTTTTACCTGCGCTTTTTTTTGGGGCTCAAGATACCAATAAAGCAAAAACTAATGAGTCCAAATCTGGAAAGATTCAAATACCACAACATATTATCAATGTGATCAACTCAAGACCGTTTCTATTTTTGAGCGACAAATATTATCCCACGAGGCTCTATCAAGTACGAAATCTAAAATCCAAGTTATCGAAATACGATTGGACCAAAATCCTCGCAGAGCCCAACTTGGGATTTTTCATACTTTTCAATAACAAGAAAGCAGCTGTGCACTGTTACAATGAGCAAAATGGTAAAGTATTGCATAAGGGCAAAGCCACATTTGAGCTTTGTTTGGACAATAAATCATATGAACAAAAACATTTGTATAATAAAGAGCCAGTTGAAGAAGCTGTTGATCAGATTTGGAAAGATTTGGAAAGCATGCTACGAAAAGATATCAAAGAGAGAACTATTGGTCCATCGGTATTGAGCATGCTTAACCCTGACAATTTTTCTGGATTTGTAGTTAGGGAAGAGGCTCACAAGCTAGGTGCCCCACCAACAGCAATAACAGAAACCACTTCTGCTAGCTGTACTTCTACGCCTAAGCCAGAAGAACATAACGAGGCACCAAGCAATGATGTTTTTGGCATTGGAAATACAAATCACTTGCCTCAGCTCAAGTTGCCAAGTTTCAGAAAGAAGAGCGAAGAAAAATCGAAGAAGGCCAAACAAAAGAACAAGCTGCGTACAGTGGACATTACGGGCAAATTTTCCACCAAGAAGTATCAGCATGCTACGATGCCTTTAAATAGAATGTTGAATGATGACAACGATGAAGAAGGCGAGGGAGAAGAGGAGGATGTTAATTTGGAAACCCCTGATTCATTGAAAGATCAAGAAAGCCCAGTCAAAAAAGATGTACAGGCTAAAAAGAAGCTCAAATATGATCATAAAAGAAGTATGGCATTTTACTCATCTAGTGAAGATGAAGGTGAGGAAGATGATGAATTGGTGCATAAGTCAAAACATACAGCTGTAGAAACCAAGGAAAGCGTGGAGGATCATCTCACTACTCCGGTTACTCCTGAGAATGAGTTAGATAAAAAAATGGAGATTGATGATGTACCAACATTGGCCGAGAAGTTACAAGAATTCAAGAAGGATAAACCTTCCGTTGGGGAGCAGCGTTTGGAAGATGAAGATAAGGATGAGCATAAACAAGAAGACGATCTCAGCAATTATGAACAAATTTATAAACCTGATTTTGATTTTGTCAAGACTGTGTACCCTGAAACTGCTATTAATTCCCCTCTTGACTTGAGTACTTTTAAATCATTAATAAGAGACGAAGAAGATTTGAGTCTCATGAAGGAAGTATTTAAAGAAGTTTCACCGTCACAAGATATTCAAAATACAGAATACTGGTGCTGGCGTAAAAATGAAACATACGAACCACAACATAGTGATGTGGAAGAAGAGGATCAAATCAAAGTAGACACAGAAATAGCTAAGGCTTTAGAGAATACTACCGGTTCGTTTAGAAGCGAAGGATACAGAAAGATTCTGGATTCTCTCAAAGCAGAATATTTGCCTCATCGCCGGAAGGTTCATAGACATGAGCCATTAAATACTCTTAAAAACGATTCTGCCGAGGCCACTGGAACAGCAATTCAAAGTTCCAGAGTCAATAGAGCTAATAATAGAAGACTTGCTGCAGATACCAAACAAATATTGGGTTCAGAAACCGATATTTTGAAATTGAATTCTTTGAACAAAAGAAAAAAGCCGGTTAATTTTGCTAGATCTGCTATCCATAACTGGGGGCTATACGCCTTAGAGCCAATTGCCGCTAATGAGATGATTATTGAATATGTAGGCGACAGTATTCGACAGCAAGTGGCAGAATTGAGAGAAAAACAATATCTTAAATCTGGGATTGGGTCCTCGTATCTTTTTAGGATTGATGATCAGACCGTCATTGATGCTACCAAGAAGGGAGGTATCGCAAGATTCATTAACCATTGTTGTACGCCAAGTTGTACTGCAAAAATAATCAAAGTTGAGGGCAAAAAGAGAATTGTTATTTATGCGTTGAAGGATATCAAAGCCAATGAGGAGTTAACTTATGACTACAAGTTTGAAAGGGAAACTAATGATGAAGAACGTATAGCTTGTTTGTGTGGTGCTCCTGGTTGTAAAGGATTCCTTAATTGATATTCACTATTTCATTAGGTATATTTCTAGATGTATACTATTTGTATTATATGTTTGATAATAATAATTATAATTTCGAATTGGCCATGTAAACGAGAATGAGGAAGATGTTAATGTGAAGTGTGCTTGTACTAGATGGTTTTTGATTACCTAGAATGCTTACAGTCAGTATGAGAGAGGAAAAAACCTTGAGAAATTGTAAATGCATGTCAATTGTAAAATCATTAAAAAACATAAAGATGTGTAACGAAAGAAAGAACCTAAAAAGAAAGAAGTAAGAAACTTAAATAAAAGTATATATTTATATGCAAAACGGGAAAGCAGGAAAAAAAGGAACCACAGGCAAACAATTAATGCTAAAAAATGAGTTGTTGTTGTTGTTGTTGTTGTTGCGAAAAATTTTGTCTCCGCCCTTTAAGGTTAGTAAGGGTTGACCGAATGTGATACATATGGGTTAACATGAGCCTCCCCGCCATACGGATTATAATCTGACACAGTCACATATGAATTTGCTGGGTTATCTTCGGCGTATGGATTTTCCGGATGGTTGTAATTCTGACTGAAATTGTTGAACAGAGGCAATGGGTTTGCGCTCATGTCAATATTTCTAAAATGCGAACCCGACTGGCTTACATAGACTGAAGAAGTTCTATTAGCTTTCATACGATCTTTGGTGGCAGAATTCTGAATAATAGAAGCAGGGCTTTTCAACGTGCGAGTTGTTCTGACTGAAGAACAGGCAGTAAGTGGGGTGTATGTCATTGTTGTTGATGATGACTCTGTCCGTTGGTGTGATCCATCTTCTTTTGCTTTTGTCTTTTCTTTTTCTTTTACCCTTATCACGTATCTTCCCGAACTTTGGTTGTTTATTGTGGTGTTTAGGCTAAGGTTTGGTGGTGCTTTTTTGCTTTTTTGATAACTATCACTCAGCTCAGTATGATTTCTCAACGGACTACTTTTGTTGACACTGGCTTTCGACTTCAAATTGCAAGTTAAGGAATTTTTAGTCGTATCGTCTTCAGCAAACTGGGACTTGATAGGAGAGAAAATGTTGGGGCTGTTGGGGCCTGTGCAGTCTTTGATATAGAAATTTAATGCTTTGCTTGGTTTTTTGCTCGAGCTTTCTTTACCAATCAATAAGTTATAGTCGTTATGTTCATCCAAAAGCAATGGATCCGACACCACTGAACCTCTCTTGTTTCTAGGAAGCCCAAGGTCTTTTATTAGCTCGTCTTTAGGATCGTGAATTTTGATGTGGAGTTCAATGGGTTTTTTCTCAGAAAGATGCTGTGTCTTTTGTGTTGGTTTATGAGGCTTGTCGAATTCGGAAAGCGAAGACATGTATGATCCTGGGGTATCGGAAATATCGGTATGTGGTGTCGTTTCATCAGCTGTGCCAATACTCATTGTTATGTTGGAACATATTGTTGACCTTGACAGTATACTTTCGTTGTCATGATTTGAAACAGGTGTATTTTGGGGAGTTTCTGTGAAAGATTTGCAATAGTGTTGCTTGTTGGTGCTAAAAGTCTCATCGAATGATTTTTCATCTTCAAGTATACTTCGAAGCTCAGCTGCATATTCATCTAAACATTCAATGATTTGCTTGTATTTTGTTGTGTTGAAGCTGCATCTATTAAATGGGCCTTGTGTTTCTTGGACTCTATCTATTGTTGGAATTGCTGCTGTTTTGAGCTCAAGAGGACTATCTTCCATGCGAGTTTGCTTATCGCTATTGAAGTTGTTGTCGGTAGTATTTATTGAGCTCAGCTGCTCATTGTTTTCCAACTCTTCATAAGGGTTAAAATTTGTGAACTCTTCATACGCATTGGGCCCTTTGGTTTCCTTTGTAGTTAGATTGGCACTCAAAGTTCGTTGTAGTTCGGGAGCGGCTTCTATGCTGCAATCCTTTTCAAATTCTGTAAATTCAAGAACATGATCAAGTTCTAGGTGTAACTTTTCCTCAGACATTGGAGGCTTGCGTTTCTGCTTGGGGTCATTTGTTTGGTACTTTACAGAGTTATTTGTTGGGGCTTTTCTGTCAAAGTTTGTAGTTGCACCAGGTACGGTTGTTGAAGTTGGATAAGGACCTTCTTTCCTCCAGTCTTTTAAGAGCTCTATCAAGGAGCCCTCGTGAATGACGGTATTTGGTAGTGGTTCTACACTAAGTTGCTGTTTGGTGCTCTTTTTTGCGTTGGACTTTTTACCCCAGTTCCACTTTACCATATTGTCAACTTATTCAAGATTTGGAAAATGCAAAGTTGGCAAGCGTTATTCAAGAAAACAATTCATAGGATTGATAAAGTAAATTGGGAACTTTGTAGAAGTAGCAAAACTTTGTAGATACGATGAGGCAGATGTAAAAAGTAGGAATATCAAAAGCAAAACAAGATCAAATTAAAAACATTCTCAAACAGAAACTTCAAGAACGCATTTTTTTCCCTCTCTTCTTTCAAAAAGCAGCATTTCAGCAAAGCACGCTGTCATTAGGGGCCATCGCTAAAAAAAGAATTATTAGATTAGTAACGGCATAGGGCTATGGCTAACCATCGATGCAAACACAGCGTCGCTTAGCTGCCAAATTCCGCTTGGACAAATCTCCAATGTTCAGGAGAAGAGGCATCATCATGTATAACAATGCATGTAGATGCGTTGTTTACGGCGTAATAAAAATAAAAAAAAAAGAGAAGAATTCGGAGATTTTGATGCATCACTGCAGAATTCGAACAATGTACGCAACTGCCAAGATACAGTAATGCGCAGCGGGCGTCATTTTGAACGGACCTTTGCCTTTGTGTCTCTGTGTCTGCCGAGGCCTTCGTTGTGGATGTAATATATTAATACTGATTGTATTGAGCCAATCAATTACGGCGAAGTATTGCCGACTTTTTACTTTCTGACTTGTATCATAGTATGCCCGCCAGCAAAGGCCTTTTGGCGTATTGAGTAGGAATGGTTGAATGTTTGCTTAATTTGAAGAAAGTAAAGGTTCTAAGCCGTAGTGGCTATCTGTAGATGATCCAGCTTAAAAATCATACCAACTGACGTATTTTGTTTTGTTTGGCATTGCGGCTGAAAAATGTGTGGTTGGAGAGAAAGGCAGTAAATTTGCGAATGACGGGTTCTATAGCATTGTCGGAATGTGTGTTTTTGAATACTGCAGCGATAATCAAAAAAGTATCAAATATTTTATCACTCAACACTATTTGCTGATGCTGAAATCACTAAGCGTTTGCTTATGTGATTTTGGGTTTCCTCAATCCGTGATAACGCTTTGTAATGTTTACTTTTATCAAACGTATTCTGGTAATAGAGCATATATTCCATATTACAATCTGGCCTAAATTGTCTTTTACTCTGCAAGCGCCACTATATGTCTCAAATAAATAAAGGCTCTTTTATTGCTTTTTGCCTTTTTTTTTCTTTTTTTCCTTTTTTTTCGCTGCTGTTATTGCAAGAAATCTTGTTAGATTAGTGCCCTATGAGTCAGCTATTAAGACTGTTTGGAAATTGTATGTGCTACATTTTTTGGGTAAAGAAAAAAAAAAAAAAACCCTAAAGAAAAGCTCAATCAGATCAAAACTTCAATAAAAGTAAAAAAAATAAAAACAAGTTTATGTCTATGTCGATGTAGGTCAATCATCGCCCGTTACCAATTACCATTCTTTCGCATCATCTCATCTCGCTACTCATCATCATCACCAATAGCTGTCAAAACGATTGTCATCACCTGCACTCCACGTGCGCTTTTTCTTTCTCAGCGCAGCGACCGCACAACGCGTGCCGATCGATAACGAACGAACGAACGAACGAACTCGAAACTCGGGTCACTTTTTTTTTTTTTTTT
>JXWR01000888.1_pt1 | contig 14108 bp, 9 predicted proteins | sample 315541 | NCBI WGS metagenome assembly JXWR01 (sample SAMN03273951, study PRJNA271842) | soil metagenome | isolation source: rice field ambient CO2 | place: India: CRRI Experimental farm Cuttack,Odisha-753006 | collected 2013-12-17
GCAAATCCAAAATCCGTAATCTTGATATGGCCATTTTTATCAAGTAAGATATTTTCTGGTTTCAAATCACGATATATAATGTTGTGGTCATGAAGATACTCGAGAGCCAAACATACTTCAGCAGCATAAAATTTAGCTACTGGATTTGGAAACTTCATTGATTTTCTGAGCAATGAAAACAATTCCCCACCTTCGATATAATCCATAATCATATAAACATAGTAAATGTCCTGAAACGTGCCCCACATTCTAGTAATAAATGGATGTTCGACAATTTTCAACATTCTTCGTTCATCATTAGTATGTTCCACTTGTTTCATTTTAAAAACTTGTGATTTTTTCAAAGTTTTCATTGCGTAGAAACGTCCATTATGTACTGATCTCACCAAATGAACTCTACCAAAAGACCCGGTCCCCAAAGTTCGCAAGATTTGGAAATCTTTGAGAGAATATTTTCCCTTGGTGCGAGTGGAAACTTGCGGAAGTCTGCTTAAAAACAGTTTTTCACTTATTATTTGAGGTTTGCCATTATTGTGAGCATTAGCTTCAGCATTGGCATTAGCAATTGCTTCAGAACTGGTATTTGGGTTTACCACTACTTGCAGAGGAGCGATTTGATCAGCAAGGGCATTCATTGCATTATATTTTTGAGGAGAGTTGTTTAAAGATGACGAATAATTTAAGGTTAAGTTTTGGTGAGTTGAGATTGAATGATGGCAAATAAGCAATGAGATTAGGAAATAATTACTGGTAAAACAACTAGTCCCTGGATGCCAATTACTATATATTCGGCACTCTTTAATATGAGAATTGAAAAAATTAGCCTCGGGGGATGAAAAAAGAGGTTGCCGGAGGTTTTAATCAAAGCAAGTTTGCCAACTAGGATATTGAGGTTGGCAAGTAGCTAGAAAGGCAAGATCCAAGAGAAGAAAGACTGACAATTGAGAAGGGTAGGATAAACCAATCCGGGGTGGTGTATACAGCTGTAGAATAGTATAGGGTAGCAAAAAGTATACCAATGAGGCAAATGAATTGAGGTTGGGTAAACCAAGGAGATGTAGATTGCAACAGGACAGGGATTGACCAGGGGAGCAGTAGCGGTATAAAAGGTCGGGGATAGGGTGTACTGCGTTAGTAGTGATTGAGTTGGTAGCAATTGAGTTGTAGTTGGAGCGTGTGAGCCGTGTGATGAGTAGTGTAAGTAATATGAGCAGAGCAGAGCAGAAAAGAGCAAGTGGGAAGGAAGAGAGGTGAGAGTGGTTGGATGAGTAGGATGAGTAGAATAAGTAGAATGAGGATGAGTGAATGTCAGAGTGCGTGAGCGAGTGTGAGCGATTCACGCGACTGTGAAGCAATTGCCAGCCGAGACGCTTGCGGGAATTACGTAATGTCTTAGGTAGCAAGACATATTATCTAATACATTACAAAACATATCACATGACTTTCCTTAATAAAGAATCATTAGCATCATGTGATATAGTTATGAGCACTATTTATAGTCACATGATTAAAGCACGTTTCAAAACAAACAGCACAATAATGTGCAAAAGAAATATAAGCGCAGGGAAGCAAGAAACAACATGAGGCAACAACTACTGGTAAAGATAGAATATTAGCATCACCTCCCAACTCAACATCTTGCACACTCTACTATGTCAGACTTGCTAGAAAAGTCTCTTGACGAGATCATTGGCTCCAAAGTATGTACTTCGCTCACCCAATTCACTTTGCTTCTGATACCTTGGCACTTGTTCAATATTTCATGCATATATCAATCTCCCTGATGGCATTAAGCTAACTAAACATAGAGATCAAACAATGGCCCAAACAACCGCAGAAGGCAACGCAGAGGCAGCAATAGTCGCAGCAATGGCGGTATATCAAAATCTTCCAATAACCGCAGAGATAGAGACAGAGACCACCGTCGCAGACCCCAAAGATCAACATACAGACCGAGACATCACCATCGCGAAGACCCAGTTCTCAAAGAACTAAGCCAGGGCAAACCATACGTCAAAATAACCAACTTGCATTACGACTTGACTGAAAAAGATATTGGTGACTTGTTCGCTTCCCAAATCGGTGATGTTCTCTTCACCAGAATTGAATTCGATACCGCTGGTCGTAGTCTTGGTGTTGGATATGTGGGGTTTGTTGACCCAAACAACTGTGACTTGGCAATTGAAAAATTCGATGGTAGAAAGGCCGCGGGGAACGTGATCAGTGTAAGTAATGGTATTCCATTGAATGAAAGAATAGGGATCTCAACCGGCGGTGGCGGTGGTGGTAATGGTAGAAGAGAAAGAGGTGGTAACGGCGGCAGAAGAGAAAGAAAACCAAAGCCAACGGTAGAGGATTTGGATGCTGAATTGGAAAATTACAGATTACAAAAAGATGTGACACCAACTCAAGATGAAACAAATAATAATCAGGAATTTCAGCAGCAGCAGCAGCAGCAGCAGGAACAGCAGCAGCAGGAACAGGAACAACATCAACAACCTATTGCTGATGCTGAACAGCAAAACAACAATAATGATAACGATGTTGAACCAATGCAGGTAGAAGACCAAAAACCGTTTCCTGCAGTGAATTAATGAATTGGTGAAATGAACCATGAAATTGTTAAATTGTGCAATCACTGAATTGGACCGTTGAATATTTAAGATTTTCAAACATCATCGAATGCATGTTTTGATAATAGTTCCTGTATTGTATATCAGTTTATTTGTTATTTGTTGAATTGAGTCATTTGACGCTATTGTTTTTTTTTTTTTTATTAACAATAGCAATTCCTCAAAATCTTAATTGTTTTCAAAAATTCTTACATTTTGTACATTTTTTAAGCATTATTTTGTGTAAGGAAAAATGCATCATATATTATTAGGGAAGCGAGCTTATCAAGTATTAAAATTGAAGCAATGAAGCAACCTGAACAAAGCAATACAAAATTTCAAAAAAAAAAAAGTAAAAGCAGCAATCTAAAACAAAGCAATTGATATATATAGTAATAGAGAATAATATATTAAATCAAAAAAAAAAAAAATAAACAATATCAAGAAAGAAAAAAAAAACACTAATTTTCTATAAGCCATATCATGAATTTTTTATGCCACTTTATGAATTTCTATAATGAAGGAGAATTACCGATTCAGAAACCTCTTTCTATTTTCGGTTCGTTGAATTTGATGTACAGAGAACAAAGTAAGTTGGGCCAGAAAAAGCAACAATGAATTTAGTTGCTTTGGCTTCTGAGATGCTCAATTCTTTCTCAATACCTCAAACATGCAAATCTTGAACCATTTTAATAGCACATTTGAAAATATTTTGAACAAAAAGAGTACTGGAATAAAAGCTTTAGTCATTTATTGTGTAAACTGATGGACGAGTGAACAAAAAAAGAAAAAAAAAAAAAAAGAGAGACAGAGACAGAGAAACTAAATACCCAAACATTAATAATCATTTTGAAGACACCCTTGAATATTTCTAACCCAACAACTTTCGTAGACATCAAGAGTAGTCAATCTTTCCTCTGGATCGGGTTCCAAAATATCATAAATAGTTTCCTTCTTTGATCTAATAATTTCTTTGTCGGGCCCATCTCTCAAAAGCTCGATTGGTTCATATGTTCCCTTTGTCATCCTTCCAGTTGATTCATCTTCCAAAGGTCTTCTGGATAAATATTTCTGGTATTGTTCATTTTCTCCTGCTTTGGCAACTTGCCATAAATATGTCCCGGCTCTCATTACCATATACACCACGCCCAAAGACCATACATCTGCTAATCTTGGATCATAATATTTCAAGGTGTATTCTTCAGGAGCCACGTATGGTGGCGAGCCTCGAGGACCATGCAGCAAATGAACATCGGTTTCAAATGCCGTTTTAAATACTGACGAGGTGCCAAAATCAATAAGTTTGCAAGTCCCTTGTCTCGTCAATAACACATTTTCAGGTTTTAAGTCACAATGAGCAATTCCCTTTGAATGCATATATATTACTCCGTTCAAAATTTGCTTGAATAGACAATCAGCTTCAACGTAGTGTAATCCTTCGCCATTAGTTTCCAGAATAATGGTATACAAATCGCCAGCATCACAATATTCCAATACTTCTGAGTAAACTCCTTTAGAATTGCGCATCAAATCAAATGTTTTGACAATGTTGGCATGATTTAACGATAAGGAAATAATGAATTCTGAAATCAAACGTTCATTGAAATGTTCCAATTCTTCTCCACTTTTCTTTTTCAATTCCTTAACGGCAAACATTTTCTCCTTTTTGGTCTTTGGATCAATTTTGGATAAAATTTTCACTACTCCATAAGCACCACGGCCGCAAATACCTTGAGAAATCCCATATTCTTGACTGAGTTTGACATCTTTGCCAGGTTTGGGGGCTTTGGGGACCTGGTCAGTAGAAATAATCGCAGTGAGTTTTTCAATAAGTTCAGCCTGAGGCTTATCGATAGCTGGATCAACAACTTCTGGTTCAGAATCGCTATCTGATTCATTTTCATTTTCATTTTCATGTTCATTGTTGCTAGCTTTCTGATGACGACCATGATGGGTGTGGTCAGTAGATCGCGTTCTTCTTGCCTTTTTTGGTACGAATTCGGTAGCGGCGCTTAAATTTCTTAATTTCAATTCTTGTAAAAATTCCAATTCTGGCACTTCAGAAAAAACACTAATTGTATTATCATGGCGTCTTGAACCATCATCATCTTTTTTTGATTTGAGCAAACCGGAAAATAAGCCAGCGCCAGGAATGTAGTTTGCCGCTGGTTTTTCCAACACTTTTGCCTTTTTCAAGCAATGTTCATGCTTGTTATTTGAGTATACGAGGATATTTCCTACTTGTTTTGGAACTTCTTTTGCTTCTTGTGGTGGTGGATGCGGATGTGCCTGCTGTCTTTGAGATGCTGCTGCTGAGGATAGTGAAATCGGAGGAGGAGATTTCAGCAGAGATTTCAGTGATGCAAAATGTTGTGGTTGTTGTTGTTGTTGCTCGTCATCATTTTCAAGCACTGGAGCCATTGGATTTTTTCTCAAAGAACCAGCGCCTGGCTTTTTAGACAAGGGAAATTCCAAATCAGATGGCATTGGTGGAGAAGAAGGTCTGGAAGAAGGCCTAGAAGAAGGTTTGGACGATGATCTGGATGAAGAGCTTTGCCTGCTGGGCACTCTATCTGGACGAGAGCTATGATGAGAATCTTGCTTGAAAAGAGTCTTGAATTTGGAACTTAATGAGTGAATAGAGTAATCATCAGTGGCGGCGGATTCCAAGTTGTTGTTGTTGTTGCTGTTGTTGTTACTATTTTCAGCAGAACCAGAAAATATCCTTGACTTCTTGGCCTGGTGGCCTCTAGTGTTGAGAGATTTTGATCTTGTGGCGCCATTTGCAGCTTGTGATTTGTGGGGGTAGTTATCGCTGTAGTAGCCAGGATCGATTGGTTCAACTGAAGAGGAAGTGTAAGGAGAGGACAATGCGGTGGAAGCACGAGCAGGAGGGATGGTGTTTTGATCTGGTACTGGTGTTAGCGTTGATGTTTGTGGACTTGATTGTAGAGGAGGCAAGTCTGTGCTGGAGGAGCTTTTTGCCCAGAACTTTGGCGATGGGCTTGAGGAGAGTTTCTTGCTCATTGGATGAAGGAGGGCGCCGAGGGGGGGGTGGGGTGGTGGTGGAGGAGGAGTGCAATTGAGCAGAAGGGTGATGTGTGGTGGCAATAAAGGGGCGCTGTGTGTGTATTTCAGTGGCTCTAATTGTGCAAGTGTAGTTGTTGTGAAAGTGGTGTAGATAGTATTTGTTGTTGGTATTTGCTGATGGAAACAGGAAAAGATTTTTCTTAAACAGAAAAACGAAGAAAGAAAGCGTCGGCGGCAATCGTGGTGTGCCGGGAGGGGCCAAGTTAAAACAAGTCGAGCCAACTCAACAGCTGTGAACAGTGGCAAGAGAAGCGAAACGAAACGAAACAAACCAAAGCAAACCAAAGCAAAACGAATGATTATGAATACAGGACGTAGCAGCGACCATTAGAGTTAAGATTATTGCCACTGGCTGGCATCTACAATCAATCACAAGCACACACTGCGATCATCATCCCTATGGCCATAATGCTACAATACAGTATGGCACACAGTCTACAACGATCAGCGCCCACGTCCATTGCCATGGCCCGTCTATGTCATCCTACACAGAATACAGAGTATACAGAGTGCCGAATACAGTACCAGGGTGTCTGTTGTGGGGTCCAGGGTAGTGCACCCCTTGTATTCTATACTGGATTGTCCTACGCCATAGTCAAACAGGAAACTTGATTGTGATTGTAATTGTAAGCAGACTATTGCTTGCGGATGCTGACAGTTGGTATTGTGTTTGAACAACTACTTTGCTTGACGGGGCTTTTCATTCCACCGGCAACTGACAATCGCTACTACCACAGCGTACTGTAAACGTAGACAATGTGCACTCCTTCTCGCAAAAATGTGTGTGTGTGTGAGGCGATAAGCAGGCGAGCACAAGAACACATTGCTTCCACCGGTAGTCCTCTATATCTCTAGATATCCAGCTATATATCTGTATATCTATACAGAGTCTATCACAGCACACTATTGTGGGTGGTGGTTTCTAGACGGCCGCCGCAACGTAGCGGGCACCACGGTGGCTACTAAGTGCACTACAAAGACCCTTTCAGCAAGATATGGAGGCTGGACTGGGTGTACAAGCTGGCCGGCTTACATACTCGATGATTATAGGATACTCTATAGTTGTGTATTGAAGCATTATTCGTTGAGGAAGGTCGGAGATATTCTAACATTGTCAGTCAAAAAAAAAAAAAAAAGAAAACTAAAAAACAAACAGAAAAAGAAAAGCAAAAGACAAGAAGATAAATTCATGATATCATATCGTCACCTGTGCATAGCCAAAAGTAACCGATTTTGAAATAAAACAACAAAAAAAATATGCAGTTGATGCAATTAAAAGAGCTCATTACAGTGTATAGCAAAATGGGAACAGGAATAATAAAAAAAATCAAAGAAAAAGGAATAGGTCGATGCCGGAAGGTAGCTTAGAACAACCCTTCAATTTCCCCGTCATCATTGACTTCAACATCCATAAACCCACAATGAGTAGGCAACCCAGGAATAGTCTGAATTTCTGCTGCCAACGCATACAAATACCCAGCTCCGATACTAGCTTTGATATCTCTAATTGGGAATGTAAACCCGCTAGGAACCCCTTTCAAAGCAGCATCATGAGACAATGAGTACTGAGTCTTGGCAATACAAATAGGCAACTTGTCAAACCCTTGCTTGGTGTAAAGTTCCAACTTCTTTTGCGCCTCAGGCAAAAATTCCACATCTTTAGCCCCGTACAACTTGGTAGCGATTTTGGAAATCTTGACGTCGATAGGATCTTCAATGTCGTAAGTGAATTTAAAATCATCCTTGTTGCTAAGCTTTGTTGCTTCGACAACCTTCTCGGCGAAATCAACAGCACCAGCACCACCTTTTTCCCAGTGGTTGGAGACAACTGCATCAAGAGCACCAGCAGCTTGTGCTTCTTCTCTGATCACTTCGTGCTCGTTGGCGGTGTCATTGCTCATTGCATTGATGGCAACAAGAACATTCAAACCAAATGATCTAGCGTTCTCAATATGTTTACGCAAATTGGAACATCCCTTTCTTAACATTTCCAAGTTTTCTGACGTGTACTCTTTAGCCAACGGGACCCCGGCTTTAACTTCGGCTCCCCCGCCATGGACCTTAAGGGCACGTACGGTGGCCACAATGATTACCAAGTCTGGAACGAGACCAGAGTTTCTGGTCTTGATGTTGAGGAATCTTTCACCGCCCATGGTGAAATCGAAACCAGCTTCGGTAATAACGTAGCCCGGTTCGGCGGCAGCGCCGGTGGCAGCAACAGCCGGTGCTGAGGTAGCAGCATTTTCACCATTGCTAGCAGCAGTTGCAGCTGGGGTACCGGCCAACTTCAAACTAATTTTATCAGCCAAAATCGAATTAGCTCCAATAGAAATATTGGCAAACGGTCCCGCATGAATCAACACTGGAGTGCCTTCCAAAGTTTGCATCAATGTTGGCTTAATAGCATCTTTCAACAATGCAGTCAATGCCCCACCACAGCCAATATCGTCACAGGTAATTGGCTCGCCTGCCTTGGAAGTAGCAACCACAATTCTGCCTAATCTTTGTCTCATGTCCTTCAACGAGGTGGAAAGAGCCAAAATTGCCATACATTCGGAAGCCACTGATATTTCAAATCCAGTTTGTCTAGTGAACCCTTTTTCAGTTGGTGCTTCACCAATAGTGATACCTCTCAAGAATCTGTCATTGCAGTCAATCACTCTTTTCCAAGTAATGGTTTCCGGGTCAATATCCAATCTAACAAACTTGGCGATTTCCTCCTCGGTTAATTCATTAGGATCGGTCTTGGTGATCCCCAATTTAGCTAATCTGGTAAACATAACCTGAGAAAATTCTCTCTTGCCGTTCTTTTTGACTGGTACTAATCTGCGGTACAATGGGCCGTTCTTTTGAGTATTTTCGTGAAACATTCTAGTATCAATAGCCGCAGCCAACAAATTATTAGCCATGGAAATTGCGTGAATATCCCCGGTCAAATGCATGTTGAATTCGTCCATAGGGATCACCTGGGAATACCCGCCCCCAGCAGCACCACCCTTGATACCAAAAGTTGGACCCATGGATGGTTGTCTAACGTTGGCAAAAACTAATTTGTTCAAATGGGCCCCCAAGGCTTGAGCCAAACCGACAGTAGTGGTGGACTTACCTTCACCGAGCGGAGTTGGAGTGATACCAGTAACCAAGATGTATTTACCGTTAGTATGGTTTTGCAACTTGTTCAAAACGGAAAGCTTGACTTTGGCTTTAACATCACCATATGGTTCCAAATCGTCACTAGCAATGTTGGATTCGTCAGCCACCAAAGTGATTGGTTTTGGAGTTTGAGCTTTAGAAATCTCGTAATCCGAAGGCACAGGGTTCAACAAATTCAAAGCCAAGGGTTTGAATTTGTTTTCTCTGCGATTTGCTTGAGCAAATCTCTTGGCCGAGATGACCACATTGTCCAACAATTCAGCAACGGTCATTGGACCAACACCACCAGGGACAGGAGTAATCATCTTGACTTTGTTCACTGCATTGGCGAAATCAACATCTCCAACTAATCTGGAACCGGATTTTCTAGTCTTGTCTTCAATATAGTTGGTGCCCACGTCAATAACAATTGCGTTTTCATTCAACCATTCAGCTTTAACGAAATGTGGTTTTCCGATGGCAGAAACCACAATATCGGCATTGGCCAAAAATTGCTCAATGTTGGTGGAGTAGGAATGCAAAGTGGTCACTGTAGCATTCAAGTTTCTGAGCAAGATCGAAGCCGGAATACCCACGATATCGGATCTTCCCAAAACAACAACATTCTTGCCCGTAACGTCAATTTGAGAGTATTTGAGCAAATCGATAATCCCCTTGGGAGTACAAGGCAAGAAAAATGGATCGCCGTCTTTTTTACTCAACTCACCAATATTGTAATTGGTAAAACCGTCAACATCCTTCTCTGGAGAAACAGCGTCAGTGACTTGCTTAGAATCCAAATGGTCAGGAATAGGCAATTGGACAAGAATCCCGTGAATAGAATCGTCGTTGTTTAATTTTTGCACCTGGGCGACAAGTTGCTCTTGGGTGATGGATTCAGGTAATTCAACATGTTCGAAAATAGCACCAACATCTTCAGCAGCTTTTCTCTTCATGCGCACATAAACTGATGAATCTGGTCTAGCGCCAACTTGCACCACTGCGAGACGTGGTTGGAACTGGGGATACTCGGCTTGAGTTTGCTTGATGTCATTTTGGATCTTTAAACGGATCTCGGCAGAGATGGCTTTACCATCGATTAACTGAGCAACCATACTTGATATTTGTGTGTGTATGTGTGTCTTTAGATGTTTATCTGTTGTGTATATACATATAGGTTTATCAACAGCAGCAGCAGCAGCAGAAGCAGATAAGCAAATGGAAAATGTGGGGAGAGGAAGAGCGATGAAACACTAATACTTTTTCTTCTAATCCCAGGAGATGAAAGATAGCACGACAAAGAACAGGGAAAAAAAATTATTAGAATGTTCTTCCAGAACGAAGAAAAGAGAGATGAAAAAAGAAAAAAAAAATAAAAGCAGGTGAAAATTGAAATTAAAACTTGAAAAATGTTGAGAATTCTAGCGAGATTGATGCTGGATTCGGTATTATGGCAGCAGGACGTTAACTCGATGAGGTTGCAGAAATGACTCAGGCTGTCTGTCCCGAGTCAGAAAAACTTGCGTTTTGCTAAGAGCACTCAGAACACTCCTTTGACTCAGGCCGCTCACTCATTTTCTTTGAGGATTGACTGTCTCCACCTCTGTAAGGGTGTACTAGGAAGTTCTGGATACTACAGGAAGTCTATGAGTACCGTGGTCTTTTGTTGAGTTTTCTGTCTTTTTTTTCCCTTTTTTACTTTTATTTCTGATCTCAAGGACCCCAAATTGTATAGGCGTCTGTTCTGTATTGGCCGAATGTGACTTTGGCATGCTGTTTGAGGTGCGGTGCGGTGCAAGGTATTCAAGGGAGCACGAGAAACAGCTACTATTTACTAAAGGAGATGCCAATTCTTAAACAAGCAAACAAACATAAATAAAAACTACTTTTCAGTTTTCTAGCTATATTTAAGCGATAGTAAAATCAAGCCCTATTTAATATTTAAAAAACGTCACATTACAGATCTCAAGAGGTATTTTCAGTGCATTCATTGCACATACATCGGCCTCAGGCGTTCTTTAATTACTCCTTTGGCGAAACATAGTTATGTCTCTCCTTGTACGAACTTCTCTTCAATGTGTTCAAAATCACGTCCTGGTAATCTGAGTCATCATAGTCTGGACTATTATTGTTGACCGAATTGACAAGATCAAAATACTTGTTGTAAAAATCTCCATCAAATCCACCAAGCACCGAATTAACAAAGAAATCACTCAATTTGAAGGAGTCTGTCAATGCCACAATTTGGTGCCTCAAAAATGGTAACAAGTCTTTGAAGATAATCGCATCAATTTCATTCAAATTACTGTTGGTCAACAATTGATACTTCAAGAAAAGCGATGCATTTTCTTTGATTTGGTAAAGTCCATACAAGTTGATGATTTTGGCTAGCACTGGCTTGATGGTTTGCCCATTAGCATTTTGAGCATATTCCAACACAGTTTCCAAATGAAATCTCCAGCAATTGAATTTGGAAATTGTTACTAATTCAGTAGCTACTTTGTCGAAATTGCCGTCGTATCTAGGCAATACGTCCAAGACATTGTCCACTGATTTGATAATAACGGTATCGAACAATTTCAACAAATCTGTTGAATCGGTAAAGTTAATACTTTCAATACTAGTATCCTTGCTAGCCAAGTAGTTGAAACCACTTGGAATTGGTTTTCCATTCTTGACAGCTTTTCTATGCCCAACAATTGATTTACCAGCAGAAATCGACAACACTGTGTTGTCACCTTCCCAAGTGCATTGAACCACCCAGTCATTGTAAGTTTCCCCAAAAGATGAATATGCACTGTATCCATGACCGCCGCAAGCCTGTCTGCATTGGTCAATAGCGTTAGCAGTAAACCAAGTAGAGGTGGCTTTAGCAGATGCGCTGAGTACAAACACTTCTTTCAACTCATTAAGAGTTCGGTACAAAAATTTCTTGTCAGTTAGCAATTGATCTTCTTGCAATGCACTCTTGACCGCGTTTAGTCTTTTGCTCAACTTGTCGCTACTGCTAGAAATACAATAAACGGTGGCTAACAACGGAATCAATCTATACTGATGACTTGGATAATCAATCAATTGTTTTTCAATCTTCAATGATTTGTCAATTGACTTGTCAGAAACAAAATTGGTTTCCACATTATCAGCTTTACCAAACTGTCTTCTCCCCACTGCATATCTCAAGGCAATAGTCACTGCTTTAGCTCCCGTTCTATATGAATCGGTAACCATGGAAGATCTACCATCTAGTAGTGCCCCATAAGCTAATTGGTCCATTGGGCTATTGATAACTTCCTCCTTCTCATCATCAATCTTGACATATTTTTGTAAAAGATTGTATTTTGGCACCGTGACGTTACTAAACTGGATCCAGCCATTATCAACCCCTTGTCTGCCCATCTTTGCTCCAATATCACCAACAGAAACCCCCGGCAATAAACGGTGGTTTGTATCTCTAATTGGCACAATAAATGTTTTGACACCATAATCTTTACCCTTGACAATAAGTCTGGCATATACCACACAATGATTGGCGCTGGTGGCAGCCCCGCCAATCCACCATTTAGTAGCACCCAAATGTGGAGTATTGATGGTGAATTGTTTGGTCTTGTAGTCATATTCAGCAGTGGTTTCTAGTCCAGCAACATTGGAACCGTGAGCCAATTCGGTCATGCCAAAACAACCATAAATATTTTTACCATAGATTCCACCGGTTTCAAAAGCCCAGTAACGGTATTGTTCCTTAGTGCCGTTACCTCTAACACCATTGTAAAAAAGCATAGTGTGGATCCCGAATGTAATACAAGTTTGTGGATCATAAATGTTGTATTGGGAAGTTATTCTGTTATAGTCGGTGAAATCGATCTTGTCAACAGGAACTCCAGCTTCAAGTTGTTCATTAACAATCTTCTCCAAAATCAAAGCTAAGCGCTGCACTTTGAGAAAAGTGTATTTTCTGATTTCTTTCTTGCTTAATTTGTCATAATTATCTGGTCTGTTTCTAAGAATCAAGTCTCTTTCCAAAAAACGGTAAGTATCAAGGACTTTGGCAGCATTTTCAGAATTGTTACCTTCCAAGAACTCAAACATCTCATCAACGTTGAAGTTGGTGTTGTATTCCCGTTCATTCTTGATGACGTTGTAAGGTCTAGGAATGTTGGCCTTTTCGATTCTCGACATTATGAGTTGTGAAAGGTTGAAATGTGTAAGCAGTTGATGGATATGTATATACGGAATGTATTTAGTCAATGGGATGCACTGGAACCCTCAACAAACCATGAAAATCACTGGGATGTGCTTGTATTTATACAGCATGGTCCAGGAGGGAGTTCGGATCACTTTGCCTGTTTTGCTCCTCGAGGAAAAACGGTGACTGCCGCCGGCATGCCAAAGCGGTGGGCAGCAACAGCGGCTAATAGCTAATAGTTAAAACACTTGTGAGTGATATAATACTTTATCGTTTCAACCCCGCCTGTAACTGTAATGTTATTACCGCATTGGTAACTGTCCTCGCTCAGTGCAGGGCACGTAACCCTGTCACCCATTTGGCACTGTCCGCGTCTACCGGGTCTATATACTTACAACGTATTCGCCAAAACAGTGAGCGTCGCTTAATATTATTCAATCATATGGCTGATCGTTGAAACTCAGCAACTATGGCACACTGGCTTCATCCTTTATATTAACCCATGAGAGGCATTTATCACCCTTATTACAACAAAAAGTGATACCTCTTTCGATACTGTAATTGTGTAAGAACATGCACAGGATATCCGACAAGTATCTATGTAAATTAATAAAAGCTAAACTATTATAGACTTCTGTGCCTATAATACAAATATAGTATGAGTGAGGACAAAAACAAAAAAGAATACTCGACAACGGCAGGACTCGAACCTGCGCGGGCAAAGCCCAAAAGATATCCTGAACTAAATTCAAGTCTTTCTCCTTAACCGCTCGGACACGTTGCCTCAATATAGTACAATTATATTATAAAATTAAAAATTTTTTGTTTTATTCAAGTTTGTAAGATTCAATCGTTCCTTGTTTACTTTTCTTTTGTTGACAAACCTTGAGTTCTAGATCAATATATTGAGATATGGGCACATAATATTTTTTACCTAATACTTTCTAGAAAATCCTATTCTGTTTCACATTATGAATATATACGGTCCTTTGAGTCCATTATTTCGGTTGTAAAAGTCTTGTATTTCTAATATAACTGAATAGTAATAAATATATAATAATATAAATCGATATTGACGAGCATTGAGTTCT
>JXWR01008698.1_pt1 | contig 14096 bp, 6 predicted proteins | sample 315541 | NCBI WGS metagenome assembly JXWR01 (sample SAMN03273951, study PRJNA271842) | soil metagenome | isolation source: rice field ambient CO2 | place: India: CRRI Experimental farm Cuttack,Odisha-753006 | collected 2013-12-17
ACCAAAACCCACTAGGGGGTTTTAGTGCACCTTCACGGACCTCCCCGTGACTCTGTGAGCCCTCTTTCGTTCTGCGCGCTTGAATGCCATTTTACTTCTATATGCTTTTTTTTTTTTTTTTTTTTTTGAGGGTCATTGTTTGATTTGTTGTCGACAGATAAAAGATAAAGTGTCTCACTTTAATACCATCTTCTACTCACTTAGATAACACAATAGTGTTATCTAATGCATTACGGTGTTAATGTAGTAAATAAGACTATAAATTGGAATGGTTTTCCAATTAAAGTCCTTATCTTAAGAAAATTAAAAATTTTACTATTAAGTGCTTTCTTATCAATATCATCGATAATCTTGTTTCGACCTTCAAAATATTGTGGTTGCGTGGTCTAGTTGGTTATGGCATCTGCTTAACACGCAGAACGTCCCCAGTTCGATCCTGGGCGGAATCATTTTTTGCAATCGCTTTCCAGCGCTTACTTTATTGTTCTAATTTGTTGTTCTTTTTCAACTATTGAATAGCTACTGGAAAACACGACAGTTTAACACTACAGCTTACCTAACTTCACTACTGCACGTCAAGCAACGGATTTGCATCTATGTTGAAATGTCTTTCTGTGATAGGTGATGCTTTGGCTGAATAATAGCGCAATGTGGTTTCCACATGCTGCGGAATGTATTGAACGTAACAATAATGCAACGTTGGCGGAGAATAGTAAGACTAAATAGCATAGGTGAACCTCAACTGATTTTCGACAGAACACATTGATTGCCATCAACTTATAAAATAAATAGAAAGTGTTTACAATTGATTCTTGGAAGAGTTTTAAAAGAGAGAAACGGCGAAAAAAAAATATCAAATAGAAGAAGAAATAAGTATTAATTCTCGCTTAACTCTTGTCCGACCGCAAACAGAAAATACAACTAAAGCGGCGGCAATCAATTGCATTAATGCATCGGCACTGTACTCATGAAACTACAATAGTAAAATAATCTCAAAGGGCTTCTACTTTTTTGTTATTATTTCGATCTACGTTCTGTGTGTTCCTTGCGTTGTGCAATTGCAAAGATTTTAATCGCGATTTGCGAGTTTGCAAAATTAAATTTTGATTATCGATTGCTGCTGTGCTCATAAATTGAATTATTTTTGACAATTGCGTCTTATTTCGATCTTGCAAGCAAATCTGTTTTTGCATATTTCAAATGGTGAAATGTTGAAGTGGAATGAGTAAAACCGAAATTGATGTAAACTATGGCATCAGGTACTAGCGGTGTCTACACATGCAAAAAAAAAAAAAATTGTACTAGAGGGCACTCATGAGAACTGAAAATAAAAACAGCTATACCTATGTGTATATTGTTGCAATGTCGCAATATAGCTACAACAAAGGTGTCTGTGGTTATTTTTTGAGTATATCAAGGGTTCGTTCCAGCAATGCTGGAGCGGCGTGGGGGCAGCAAAAAAAACGATGTATTGCCTATTATTATGCGTTCCTACTGCCCAGCGTCGGCGAAAGGCTGCGGCCAGCGGCACAGAGCCGTGTAGATTACGCAGCTCGAGCCTGCGGCTACTCTCGGAACGCTGCAACTGCCGCCGCTACTCGCCAACTATCGCTAATTGTCGCATACTATCGCACAGAATATCCAAAGAGTAGAGCTATAGGCGTCCTACTTATTTGCAGTTTTCTTTTGTGCTTGCACCACTCAAAGTCAGCAAAGATGGCGCCGTTTACCTTGATCTTCAACTTGAATTATTTGCTGCTGTTTGTCACCGATTGTTACTGGTTGAAAATTGGGATGGATAGCCACAATTCTTTCTAATTTTTTACTTTTATTTTTTTATTTACTTATTTTTTTTTCACGATTGTTTTGGTCGCTATTTGCGGGCAGCAGATCCTCAGATCCTCATTAGCGCCCATCATATCAGGTACAGAGTACATAAAAATAACCCCAGCAGCTGAAAAGACAATAAGCGCTGAAATACAACGGCGCATTTTTAAAGAAAGAAAAAAAATAGAGAAATAAAGATAGAAAATTAGTCACCTTTATAAACTGCTGTTTTCCTACAAGACTGGTTTTCCACTTGGTGACATACCCAGCACGATCTCGAACTCGATCTGCTGTGTATGACTTACTACAGTGGTGCTTGCTCACTCATCGCAGTTTGGCTCGCTTAGTCTCTCTAATAAACGGCCATCATCATTTAGTTTTTCTCAACCAATGAGCATAGACCCACTAAAGACAAGAGAATCGTTAGAATCATCTTTAAGCATTTCTTTGGAATCCAGCGGCGATGATGATAAGCGCTCCAGCGAAAGATCCAGAAAGATACTAAACCTCAAAAATGCTATGAAAAATACTACTTACCTCAACAACAACATCACAAATAATACCACTTCCAGCAGGATTTCCCAGCTACGGTCTGCTGCTAAGTTTGATAACATGGATATTGCTACTACCAAGAGCCGCTCCACCAATAGCGCCAATGCAACTAGTTCCAATAATGCTGCCGTTGGTATCAGGACCGACAATTCCAAATCTTGGAGTAGCGGCGCCTTGGCCGCCACTAAAGATATCCCAAATTCCCCAAAGTCGACTGCTGGCCGTAATGATACAGAGTGTCAAAAATACTCAGATTGTTCTATTTATTTACCAAGAGGTACCTCATCTATACCGAGAAATACACTCGTGCTGCCAAGTAATGAAATTAAAGTCAGCTCAAGTGCAGGGCAAAAGGGTTTTTCCAATTCTAGTATTTTAATGAGCAACAATAGTGTTATCAATAACAACAACAACAATAACTACTACGCAATGCTACAGTTAGATATACTGGCATCAATCAGCGATTCTTTTCTTTCAGATTTTGGAGCGTTTCATATTTCTCCAGCGAGTAACAAACATAATAACTACATCATAGATGACAGTGCAAAACTACGAAGTTTGAACAATCACACTTCATCCCACCTGAGAAACTTAAAAAATCTTCACATCGATACAAACTCCTCTACTGAAACCCTAACTAACAAATCAGATGTTGCTTGTTGTTGCTGTGCTGATAATTTTCTGGAAACTGATTCCTTACGCCCAAGGTTGGTTGAAGATGTTATTGATGCTGATATTGATCATAGAACTCAAGGTAGTTTTTTTGGCAGCAAAGAGACAACAAACCACTTAGCAGTCCCCGATCTTTTGAGTCCAAATTCTAATTTCTCCAATTCTACCTGTGCAACACCAATAAACAGTCCAAGAAGCTGTTTAGACATCAATATTTTTTCATTAAACGATAACCACAAAAACAGCAGCTTTAAAGCAAACTTTAGCGACAAAATCAATGAGAGTTTTAGTAGTAACCTCAGCCACATTAGTTTTGATATTCTGGAACAAAATCTGTCATTTGAGGTGCCGTTATGTCCTTTCAAATTAGGCGATACTGATCCTGAATTCTGTTCTAGTGATTATGATGACTGCATTGATTTGGACGAGCTATTGCAAGCAGACAAGAAGAAGCAAAAGCAAAAGCCAAAAAGTTTGAAGAAAAAAAAAGCTAAGACTAAAAAGCAAAGTAATGAGCTACAAATGGATATTAAGGATGAGAAATTGGAGAAAAAGAAGAAAAAGAAGATTAAGAAGATGGAGATGGATGATGCTGATGGCCGCATTAAGGGTATCACTGCTGGTTCAGTGATTTCAAGCAGAAACGCCTAAGGGGATATCAATGAATCTATTTTGTTTTAATCTCGAAATATTCTAGATGCATTGCGACACGGTGTGAGGCTATAGAAAATACTATATTTATATTATTACGACTATTTATGATTATTAATTGTTAATTGTTAATTATGCTTTTTGTTCTTTGTTTTTTGGATTTCGTTTTTGATTTTGTTTGTTTGTTTCTTCTTCAACTTTACTTCTGAGTTTGCATATATTAAGTTTTTTAATTCTATGATACTTATGCTTTTCCCCTGATTATTTTTTATTGTAGCTAGCATCTTCCTCTCGCAGTATAGTTATATGCCACCAGATTCACATAATCATGACGTTTTCGATCTATTGTGAGCAGAAAAAAGTAAAATTTTCAGAGCACTGTTTGTAACTCGTATTTACAAACAACCTTTTCTGAGGATTTTTTCCTATCAAATCTCAAGGTTTTTGGGGATACGTTTTTGACAGCTTTTAAAGTTTGCATCTCTCGGTGAAGCTCTCCTCAAACGAAATTCAGTTTCAAGCGCACGAGCCTACAGTATCTGGGGTTAAACTGATGCTTGAGGAGAAGAATTTAACCATGATATTGAGGTGCTGCAGTAGTAAGAGTATCCGCAATGGAGCTCAGGGGCTATAAAACATACAACCAACCGGTTTAAGCATTATGGCGTTGCAATGTAATTACAATATCGCTATTGTCTTGCAGGCGCCAAACCCAAAGGGACGGGTCGATATTGAGATTTGTTGCGAGAAGTTCGGAAACGAGAAGCACACAAACCAATCGCTGAGTCTGGGCCCTTATCACACGTGTTCGTGCATGTGATTAGCGCTGTCACTTGCTGGCTTGTTTACCACAGCGACAGCACGCTGCAGCTCATCGCGGCCGCGGTGGTTCCCAGCTGGTGGACTCCTGTTTTCACTGTTCTGTTCTTCTCTTCTCTTCTCTACTCCTTTCTTGATCCTGCTAGTGTTTTTCCTGTTTTTCGATGGTATAGATCCAATTTGTTATTTACATATTGAGATCTGTCCTTCGTTGTTGTTTTGTCCTCCCAAAACTCTTTTTATCTTGACTTTTGCCTACCGCTCTTATCTATAAACAACCATGCCTTCCGGTCATGATCCCACCAGAATCTTTAAACAGTGAGTATTTATATATCCGCATTGCATCTTCCAGCTCTTTTTTAATCAGCAACTACTAACCACATGCCCTCTTCAAAAGGTCTACTTCTCCCCGAAAAGGTGCCTCCCTAGCAAGTTATTCTGCCTGGAAGAAAGTCAAACACACAGTCTCCAGTGCAATTGCCGCCTCGGCCAGTAGTACAACTGCATCTACCGCTAGTTGTAATAGCGCCGCCGCGGTCGCCGCTGCCAATTCCGCCACCAACAATGTTGGCTCATCGAGTTCTGCGCCGGGCACCGCGGCTTCAACTTTGGACTATGGGTTCACAAGTGCGTCATCACCACCTCATTTGGCAAGTGGTCAAATACATGGCACTGGAGATGCTTATTTTACCAACAAGATTGTTGAGTATGGTAACAATAGCGAGATATTTATCGCTTACAAAAACACAATAGAAGTCTGGGACTGGTTCCCGTCACCACTAGATAACACTCTTGATACACCCAAGTTGAGCCAAGCGGGCGGTACATTATTTTTAACCGCTTGCAAAACAATTGATAGCGTTTCCAGCAATAACCACAACCATAGCAATAAAGATATGCATATTGTTTCTTTTAAACCATTGAATTGCTATAGAGATACTAATTACTATGTTGTGGTCGTTTGCTTGAAGCTCAGAAATGACTATTATTTTCAGCTACATTCTTTAGGACAGATTCCTATTAATAAAGATAATTTGATCCAACAGTCCCTTGTTCTACCGCCTTCTTCTTTTGGTTCATATCCTTACACAATTAAAAATACAGATAAATTCTACATTATAAGCACTGATGAAGGTTGTTTGACTATATTCAACAAAACTAATCGGTCTAATCCGTTATCTAATATGACGTTGGAAGCAAAAGTATTTGATGGAAAGCCGTTATTTGATTTGAGTGGTAGATGGTTTGTTTACGTGCCTAATAATACTCAAGAAATTGTTCAAAACCTAAAAAAGCTAAACTACAAGAAGAAGCAGCTTAACAAGACTTTGAAGAAAAAATTGAAAGATCAGCAACGTCGTGGCAGCCGCAATAGCGGCGAGTTTTATGATGAGGACAACGATGAGACTACTCCAGAAATAGATGATGATGATGTGGAACTAGATGTAACCCCTTTGAAGCTCCCTACCTCGGGCCCACTTTTGAACAGATTGATCAAATCATTGTCATCCACTGCCATTGATGGTGCTTTTAAACTTTCGGAAATAGGTACCAACAAAGTCAAAACATATTTCTCAAACCAAAAATTACAAACAGAAGCTAACAGCAACATCATTGACAATGTGTCTCAAGAAAACATGAAGAATATCAAAAATTCGCTAGTAAATTTTATAAATGCTAACAACAACGCAAAGAAAAACATGAATTCTTCACAGTTTGTGGTACTTATTGACTTACTCACTGAGCAGCCAATGGCAATATTCTCACCCCCAGGAAGCATCTCAAACATTTCTTTGTCACCATACGATGCTCATTTGGCCACTTGTAGCGCTAGAGGTGATAATATTTATATTTGGGATTTGGCACGTATTCCAAAAGAAATCTCATTGGTGGCAAAACATAACAGAGGTAGAACTCCATCATCCATTGACCAAGTGTTGTGGAATACCGGAAGCTCAGCTATTGGCATCATTACTAGAGCCACAGGATCATTACATTGGTTCAATAACTACACCGACAACAACAAGGCTAACAATGATTGGGTGCTTTCCGGGCTCAAGTCTAGCAAGATCTTTTTGGGACCACGGGCTGCTGAGATCAACGGCATTTCATCATCGGTACGGTCATCTATTGCTGATGTTAAAAATGTGTCAAACAGTGAGTCTGACAACAGTATTACAAAATACAATTTCAAAAAGAGACCATTGTCTCACAACTTGACAAAGACATGCATTTTATCATTGAATGCTTATAGTGGTACACTTTTGATTATATCACCAGCAAATGGCAGCATCAACTGGAAATATGAGTTACCAATAAAGCCAATACCAGACTCTCTACGCCCAGATTATTTGGTACCAAAACTAGCAGAAATCAAAACTCATAACAATTTGACCAATTATGGTTCGGACTGTGTGAAGATCAAAGACTACAGTCAAATCGACCCTTTATCAGAGATTGAACTAGAAACTTGTGATCCATTCACACCATTATATATGAATAGAAGATTCCAATTTGGAATTTACAATTTTGACAAGTCAGCTAAACGCAAAAGCAGTTTCACCACAAATGATGATTTATTTATGACAACCGAAGTATTAGACTCAGCGGGAATGTTTGATCATTCCAATTTAAATAACTTTGAGCAACAGCAAACCGAAAATGATCCCGATTTGGTCAAAGCAAATTACAATATTTTCGGAGGCGGTTTCACTGTCAATGTGTTCCATTTTGGCAGAGGCACAGGATTACCGGTTTTCCATAGTGATGATGCAGACAGCTTAGCTCTTGAAGATAGCAGTGAGAGCTTGTTGTTGCATGAAAATGGAAACGCTGCTTTAAATAGCAATGGTAAAAGTAATGTCGCTGCTAATGGAACAAAAAAATTAAATGATTATGCTAATGGAAGCGTGAATATAAATAGCGCCAAAATAGATGGCGAAAAGAATAAGCTGGCTGAGTACTATGGCATCAAAAGTCTACGCAATGCAATGGAGAGTTTACTTATTGATACAAACAGCGAGGATTTGCTATCATGAAGATGACATCGCTCATAGTTTAGTTTATGAACATGGGCATCATTTGAGCAACAACAAAAGCCATGGCTACTACTATGATAATCACATTTACCAAACATGAGTATTATTGATGGAGTGCTTAAATAACATAAGATATGTTCATATGACTAAAAATTTAAAAAGCTAAGAATAAAAGTTTACAAAAAAAAAAAAATAAAAAGTTTTTGAGAAAAAAGCTTAGAGAAAAGAGTGGAAAAACATTTAGAGGCAATTGATTACTTTTTTTTTTTTTTTTTTACATTTTCCCATGTTTGTTAGATTTTCTTGTACTTTTCAACAATATTAATATTCTTTGAAGAGACACACGTAATAACGAGTAATGTATATGGTTTATGTTCACGACATATACTAGTAGAATGGTTCCTTTTTTGCTTGCACAAAGTTAGTTTACTTATTTGAATGGCAAAATAACTTTCTGTTATTGTGCATTAAAGCATCTGATTTATAGACATCACAATGTAAAGATGTAAGATATTCAAATACAAGCTTGTGTATGTTGGTGCGAGTGGTTTGCGGTTCACATTATATGCTCATATTTTAAGGACAAACAAAACTTCTTTTTTTTTATCCTCTTCTCTCTGGCATGCGGCAACTCAGTCGCGCATATGTGCAACATAGCGCGCCTGAGAGAGCTTTATGGAGCATATGCACGTCAAAAGACAGATATGCGAAGACACATGCGTAGCGTTTTTTCTTTATTTTTTATTTTTACGCGTGCAATCAGAATGTTCCATGAAAATCACTACAAAAAAGGGCATGCACGTGCACCCCAGATTTGGACAGAGCGATGAGCGGCAGCGCGCTTCTGGAAATATTTTTTTTCTGCTTTCCTTTAAATTACTATCTCAGCTTTCTTCAACGTATACGTTGTTCTTATTTCTTAGCTTGGCTTTTAGTCTGTTTTGCCATATCTGATCGCAAGACTGTTTACCTCATAATAGCACTGATTGGCAATTGGTTTTAATATCTTTTTCTGCGAAGTTTGAAGCAAAAGTTTAGTGATTGAGGTTGTTGTTTCTTCGCAGCGGGGCCCTTTTTGTTGGTAACACAGAAAGATGAAGTTTGCTCAGTATGTATGAGTATATCTATTATATACCGACTTTCTATTTGAGAATGTTACCAATACTAACTTCGATAGGTACTTAAATGACAATTTGGTATGTTCATGGCTCAAAAAAAGTTTTATTTGATTATCAATATTCAACTGGATGCGGTGGTGAAATTACAGAATTACTAACTCTTAATCTGTAGGTCCCTGAATGGAGACCACAATATCTTGACTACAAGGTATGTATCATTCATAAACTTTAATGATGACTTAGGTCCTTTGGCTTTCAAGATCACTAACTATTCTTAATTCACAGAGCGGCAAAAAGAAGCTAAAAAAGATAAATAAGCCAGATTTTTTGAAGAGTAACAAATCTATCATCTCAAAGACTCCACGATTGGACGGTACTAGCCATATAGGTGCACGTGTCTACCAATCCGCATATCAAAGTCCTTCTGATGGTAATAATAATTTAACTAATTCTGATGATGATGAGCCGCAGCCGGTACTTAGCCTTCATCACAATCAGCAGCATCATCCACTTCAGCACCTTGGTGGTAGATCAAAAAGTAACAGTGTAATTAGCAATTTAAGCAATTTTCAACTCCCTTCTCCTGCCATTGATGACTATAAATTCAATAACAATTCTTCAAGAAATGTAGCTAAACACGTTGATAAGGATTTTACCGTACCGCCTAAGTCTTCTCCACAGTTACCTCTTCATAATACAGCATCGGGTTCTAAAAAATCGAAACAAAGTACTTCTTCCACATCTTCACCACCAGTGCAAAATGAAAGAACTCCACTTTTAGAGCCAAATTTACCTTCTATCAAGGAAGCAAATGCTAATCAAATGGCTGATGATATCAGTAAAACAACAATTAGTGCCCCACTTCCACCGTTGTCGAGATCAGCAGCGGAGACTCCTCCCAGAGATCTCAATAATTTACCTGCATTGAATAGGCAAAAATCATTGACTGATACTTTACAAGACGGAGCTTCAAATGTTATCAATAGACTCAAAAGACATTCATCGATAATTAGCAGAGACAATCTTCAGTATTTTACTAGTAGAAGACAAGGTCTGTTTTTCAACACTAATGACACCAATTCAATTCAGTTGCAGAATTCCTATGAGACCGAAACACAAGAATTTTTGCTTTGGTTGGATTCTGAACTTTTAAAAATTGATAATTTTTTCAAAGCCAAAGAAGACCAATCAGTTAAAAGATACTTGTTATTGCAAGATCAGCTTTACCAGTTAAAAGAAAACAGAGCGAAGGAAAAGGCTAAGCAGACTAAATTAGCTTTTCATATTTTTCCAAGTAATCGTGCTATGGAAGAGACTCACATTGGCGAAAATGGTGGCTCTAGCGAAAACAACAACAATAACAATAGCGAGCCTCAACCTAATACTAACTCTGTACCGGATCCTTGTAACCAATTAGGCAAAAAATTATCTCTCAAACATAATAAAACAGTTGCGAAAATTTACAAGTATGAGCTACCAACATTTCCAAGATTCAAATTTTTGAAGAAAAACAGTAATTCAAGCAGTAGTGATGAAGATGATGATGACTATGAGGAAGAAGATGAAGATGACCTCAAGGATAACAATAGTAAAAATAGCCCTCCCAGCGAAGCAAATAACAACAATAACCTTGAAATTAGCGATCCGAGATACAATAGAAGAGATTATCGTAAAAAAACCAAGTTGAAAAAATCCATTCCCCCATATAATCAAGCTAAAAGGCAACTCAAACACGCAACTTTAGAGTTTTATCGAAGCTTAGAACTATTGAAAGGATACAGAACAATGAATCGTACTGCATGTCGTAAAATGATCAAAAAGTTTGACAAGACTACTGATTCTAACAAATTGCCGGAATTTATGAATAAAGTAAACAACAGTTACTTCGCCACTAGTGAGGTATTGGATGATCTTATTGTCAAAGTTGAAAACTTGTTTAGCTTTTATATTGAAAATGGTAATCGAAAATTAGCTATTGAAAAATTAAGAAGCAAAAGCAAAATTGAAGAACATTATGGCTCGTTATTCATGGGCGGATTTTTCATTGGTGTGGCTATTCCAATGATTATTTTTACCGCTGTTAAAGGAGCACAACATAAACATTCTCATCCCGAATTCAATTACTTGTTTCAAATTTGGGGTGGGTTTTTCATTGCTATTTTGATGGGATTGGCCTTCACTGTACATTTTTTGGTTTGGGATCATTACAAGATCAATTACAAGTTTATTTTTGATTTTAATGTTAGGACTGCATTGGACTATAGACAGTACATTTTTATTCCTAGCTTGCTTTTACTTGCCGGGAGTATTATCAGCTATTTCAGTTTTTCAGATGAACTCCAATGGCTGAAACATTTTGAATCCAGAGATATGCCATGGATTTTTGTTGGTTTAACGTTACTTATCTTTTTAAATCCATTTCATGTCTTGTATTACAAGTCTAGAAGGTGGTTGCTTATTGCAATTTGGAGATTAGTACTTTCTGGGTTTTACCCCGTTGAGTTCAAAGATTTTTTTTTGGGGGACATATTTTGCAGTTTGACTTACACAATGAGCAACATTTCTTTTATCATTTGCGTTTATGCGTCAAATTGGAATCAGCCAAAGCACTGTGGATCAGGTAGATCGAAAACCATGGGATTCTTATCATGCTTGCCCAGTATTTGGAGATTGTTACAATGTTTTAGACGTTTTGCCGATACTGGTGAATGGTTCCCGCATTTGGCCAACATGGGCAAGTACGCAGTCAGCATTTTGTATTACATGACTCTCAGCATTTATAGAATTGATAAAGGAGATACGCATAAGAAAGCAGTTTTTATATTATTTGCCATCCTTAATTCGCTATATAGTGGATTATGGGATATTTTCATGGATTGGTCATTGATGCAATTTGGAGCAAAGAATAAATTCTTGAGAAACAATTTGGGCTATAAAAACAAAAACCATTTTTACTATTTTGCAATGGTTTCAGACATTGTTTTAAGATTTCAGTGGGTTTTTTATGTTTTTTTCACTAGAAGAATGCAAGCATCAACGTTGACTAGTTTTGGTGTGGCATTGGCAGAATTCATAAGACGATTTATTTGGGTGTTCTTTCGTTTGGAAAATGAGCATTGCACTAATGTCAACTTGTTGAAAGCAGCAAGAGAAATTACCTTGCCGTATCCAATTATTGAAAAAATTCATTCGCTGCCATTGCCAAGTAGCGATAGCGATGGCGTCACCAATACTATTGACAAAGGTGCCAATATCAATGCTAATATTAATGCTAATGCTAAAAGGCGTGATACTGGCGCTAGTACTGCTGGAGCAGCTGCTGCTACTAGTGCTGCTGTCCGCGCCCCTGGCGCTCACACGGTGCATAAGTTAGAAGATGCAGTCAATGATCACCGATTTACAGAGTCACCAAGAGCACCTAATGGGCGCCATGCTCACCCATACCTTACGGGAGACGATGAGTTTCGCCCTGGACTTGTGCCAAAGGATCAACAACAGCATCCACAGACTATCCCGCTACGTGCTGAAGGAGCACCAAGAGACGGCAAAGCAGATGATGCCACAACGGTGTCCAATGATAATAATAATAACAGTAATATTGACCTTGAAGCCACACCAAGAGCTAGAGCTCAATCATTCTTCCAGAACATTAGTAGGGCGGTGACCCTGGCTCACGCAAAAGATTTTCAAAGATCACAAAGGAAAGCTCCAACAGAGGAAGATAATAGTAGCGATGAAGAAGATGAAGAAGATGAAGATGAAGATGAAGATGAAGATGAAGCAGATGATAATAAGTATGAAAGCAGTGGGCAACATGAATTTCATAGACATAACGGACGCCATGGGCATCATGATGAACGCAAAGATGGCACAAGGGCTAGTGTGCCTTCTGAGCAAAATTTGACATGAATTTTTTTTGTCTGTTCACGGAAGACGACCAAATAATAATTAATATTTGCATTACTAGTTTTATCTATATTTTATATTTTATATTATATTATTTTTTGCCTACCATTCCACATACTTTGACCTTGATAAACCCAGTAGATTCACCTATATAAAAGGTATAACCATTATGTTAGTGAGTGCTGTTCAATGTATAGGAGCTGAGCAAATTTGGATTAATACTTCTTAAAACAGAGGGGAAATTCTATTTTGTGCAGCACGAATAGAACTCATACATACATTGAGTTTGCAGGGTGACACACAATTTAGCCCTGTCGACATTTAGAAGGGAATAGACACAATTGAATTGTGCCCGAAAGGGGAAGAAAAGGACGGTTGGTTCAAACTTTTGGGTGGATTAAAGTGAGGTAGTACTTTGAATAAAATATTTTATTAATAATTGACTCGCCTGAATTAGAGTTGGGATATTGTGCATAGAAAGTGCCATGGCACTCTGCGCACAGACAAACAATTTTTGTCTGCATAATGCTGCGAGGCTCGGCCATGCAGATGTTACACATATTACTTTATTAGGTTTGAACCATGAATTCGAATAATGTATGCATAATTATTATGCGAACAAAACCGGTGAACTAGCGCATTACGCTGTATACATGCTACACAACCACCACCTCCACCCATGGTGCGGGCGATGATCTCTTCCGTGCTGTCAGCGATCCAGTTAAATGTTCTCTCTTAAAGAGTAAATGGTGCCGATTGAAGTTTCTTTGTAGCTTTCTTTCTCAGTCTTTTTTATTCAAATGTTCTGATGTTCTTCAAAAGGTTTCTGGTACTGCACCGCCTTCGTTGCCTGCTTTTGTATTCTGCTGCAGGTCGATGCTTGTGTGCTGCTCATGTCAAACACTGCGTATTTTTCTGTTTCTGTGTCCGATCTCGTGCTGCCGCCAGCCGGCGATGGGCGATAGCTGGGGCTAGCTGGCCTCCCCCATCCGTCCACCGTGAGTTTAACTTACTTGACTTACTCTCCATGGTCGGTGGTGGTCTCTTTTTCTTTGCTTCTCTACTCACTTTCGTCTCTGGAAAACCGTAGAAAATAATAGGTTTCTGTTTTCCGACGTTTCCTTGTTCTCTGACGTCTGTAAATTTACTCTTCCACATCAACTTTTCCCCCACTGTTATTTCACTTCCACATTCTTGGTTTAGCGTTTTATTTCTTTTTCAGTTTCTTCGCTCTAATCTTATACTTGTAGGCGACCTTTAGTAGAAGTTAGTTATCAGATAACCCTCAGAAACCAAAAAGTATATAACTCTGGTTTGGGGTTGACAGTCGACTTGGCTCGCCGACAGGAGATGCAGGCGGAACAAATTCTCTCGACATCCCGTTTGATCTTGGGCCAGAAGAAATGTTCATGAAGTACATCCAGGGTTTTGGGAACGCCAAAGTGTCCCATGAGGCCCCCACTGTGTGCTTCTCGAACCAGTAGCTCCCTTAGACTACAAGCGGGTACGCAAA
>JXWR01004196.1_pt1 | contig 14046 bp, 8 predicted proteins | sample 315541 | NCBI WGS metagenome assembly JXWR01 (sample SAMN03273951, study PRJNA271842) | soil metagenome | isolation source: rice field ambient CO2 | place: India: CRRI Experimental farm Cuttack,Odisha-753006 | collected 2013-12-17
CGCCGGAACGTCTAATGATAAAAGCTACAACTATAAACTTTCCAGATCTCTCTCGAGGAATTTTTTCGTCTATATACTATATACTATATACATACATACATACATATATATATATATATATATATATCCCTGCTGGTTAGCTTGTACTTGAGTGTGCTGCATCTGCCTTCACTGTTCATTTGTCATTCTCTGCTGTGTTACTCACACTAGTACTCACGCACTCACCTGCTCAAACACTCACTCATCAACCAAAGTGAAAATTTTCTTTTTGACTCTTTCCTCATTATTTGACGTTTTTGACACTCACCTCGTTTTCCACGCACTGCAGTCCACCACCCACAAATCATCATCATGGACCGTCTTAAAGTATTTGTTGGTAATTCCCATCCTGAGCTCGGCAAGCTCATTTGCTCCCACTTGAATATTGCCCCAAGTCCTTGCACCGCCCGCAAGTTTGCCAATGGCGAGACCTCTGTACAGTTGAACATCTCAGTGCGTAACCAGGATGTCTACATTGTCCAAAGCACAGACAGCTCCATCAACGATGCCATCATGGAACTTTTGATCCTAATAAGTGCATGCAAAGGTGGTTCTGCCGCTAGAATCACTGCCATTATCCCCGAATTCCCTTACGCTAAACATTCCAAGATGACTAAGAGTCGTAGCGCAATTACGGCTAGGATGTTGGCCAACTTGATCACTATGGCGGGCGCTGACCATGTGGTGCTGATGGACTTAAAAGCTTCACAAATGCAAGGGTTTTTCGATAAACCTATTGACAATTTATACGCTGCTCCAACTTTAGCCCATTGGATCAAACACAATATTCCGGACTCTGAGAACTTAGTGGTAGTGTCCAAGGATCCAGATGGAACCAAAAGAGTGGCCGAATTGGCTGATCGACTTAAGGTGAATTTTGCCATGGTCCACACTGACAAGTTTTTGAAAGAAGCATCTGATGAACAGCAAGCCAAGGCCGACGTTAACGAAGAGGAAATTTTGATTAGCCAGTCTACGCCAGGAACCACCACACTAGTAGGCGATGTGCGTAACCGTCCAATCATTATTCTCGACGACACCATTGACAAACCAGACATGATTATTCATGCGGCTAACCATTGCAAGACCCAATGCAGTGCGCAAAGAGTGTATGTGGCTGCTACTCACGGTGACTTTTTGGATGACTGCTTGCAGAAGCTCGAGCAGTGTGATACTATTGACAAGGTGATTGTCACCAATACTCACCCAATCAACCACGAGGTAGCTAGCCAGAGTGAGAAGCTCGAGGTGATTGATGTGAGCATGATCTTTGCAGAGTGCATCAGAAGACTTCACAATGGTGAGAGCATCTCACAATTATTCAGCCGGGTGGAGAGGGGCAACTAGGAGTAAGTTAATACATTTGTTTATAGTTTTGTGCTTTGTTGTGTAGTATAATGTTACTGGTATCTATAGAGAGTAGATATGGTACGGTGTAGTATTCTATGGTTTTATATTGTATGGTTGTGACAAATGGTAAATATTACATAATCACAGAGTCAGCTGAGACTCTAAGCGAAAATCAAAATCAAAATCAAAAACGAATTCATTAATGCTCATCGCCCATCAGACACAATCAATTATCAATCATTAGACATAAACAACAACAACAACAACAACAACAACGAAGATATCTACATCCACTAGGATATCACCACCCGCACTATGAGCACATCGCCTCTACCAATTCCCACGCCGCCCACTACACAAGTGGCAGTTCCAGATTCGGGACTCAGCGACCCCTCCAGCACCAAAAGAGCCATGGACTCCATTGCTCCGTACTTGGAAAAATTCTCTCCGGTGACAAGTGCTTCTGAGAGCACTTCCCTCAAGAGTTCTATCCCGTTATTTAGTACCAGCACCAGCGACGGTGATGATAGCGGACAAAATGAAGATTTCAGTTGTGGTTCAAGCAGTAAAAGCGGCAGAAGCAGTGCTAGTGGTTTCAATACCAATAATTATAAAAACTACAGTCATCTGAATGATGACGCCCCGCAAGGTTCCAATGATAGCGCTTCTTCTTCAACTATCTCTGGCGCTAGTGGCGTATCAACTAGTGAAAATAGCACAAAAAGCAATGGAGATAACAGTAATAGTGATAAAAAAGACAATACCAAAAAAGATGACGAGAATGACAAAAATGACAAGTGCGATAATGGCGATGACAATCAACCGCCCAAGTTATACGGCAAGATTGGAATTTGTGCCATGGATGCCAAAGTCCTTAGCAAGCCATGCCGTGAAATTCTCAATCGGCTCATAAAATTTGGCGAATTTGAGACTGTTATATTTGGAGAAAAATCTATTTTGGATGAAAGCATTGAATCTTGGCCTGTTTGTGACTTTTTAATCAGTTTCTTTAGTAACGGATTCCCTTTGGATAAAGCCATTGACTATGCTAATTTACGCAAACCGTTCCTAATCAACGACCTAATCATGCAAAAAGTGCTTTGGGATCGTAGACTTTGCCTTCGACTTCTTGAGGCAGCTCAAGTGGCTACTCCTGAAAGGTTGGAAATTTCAAGAGACGGCGGGCCAGTGAATTTTATTAGAGATGATTTGAAACAGAAGTTGATTAATAAGGGCGTGAATGTTGATCCTATCCCTGAGCCAGAATGGAAAATGCTTGATGATGATACATTATGGGTTGATGGCAAGATCATGGAGAAACCATTTGTTGAAAAACCAGTTGATGGGGAAGATCATAATGTTTATATTTACTATCCATCTTCTACTGGCGGCGGTGGCCGTCGACTTTTTCGTAAAGTCGGTAACAAATCCTCGGAATTTGATGCTTCATTGACAATGATTAGAACTAATGGTTCTTTTATTTATGAAAAATTCATGGATACGGAAAATTTGGAAGATGTTAAAGCATACACTGTGGGACAGTATTACTGTCATGCAGAAACTAGAAAATCACCAGTGGTTGATGGCATTGTTCGCAGAAACACTCGCGGTAAAGAATTAAGATACGTTACCACATTATCTGAAAGTGAGCGTCAAATGGCTCAGCGAGTAAGTAAATATTTTGATCAAACAATTTGTGGATTTGATATTCTTAGAGCTTATAATCGAAGTTATGTCATTGATGTTAATGGATTTTCCTTTGTTAAAGATAATTATGAGTATTATGATCAGTGTTCACAGATTTTGAGAGAAATTTTTAAGAAAGTTAGCCCATATTATCAAATTACTAGAGCTTTAGAAGCAGAAAGTGAAGGTGAAGTGGATGACTTAGAAGATGAACAAGAATTGGTTGAACTTCATGAACAACAACAAGAAGAAGTGGCGACTGCCGCTGAAGCTGCTGCTGCTGCAGTTGCCGCAACCTCGGGAACAGCACCACCACCACAAACAGCATCACCATTACTAATTCCGGCAACCAAAACTAATACTGTCACCTCACCAACAGTATCATCATCGTTATTGCCAAAAAATTCAACAACTAACGCACAAACTATTTCTTCTTCTTCTTCTTCTTCTGCTGCTGCTGTTGCTGCTGCTGCATCGACTAGAGCCGATACTTTAAACAAGGTGAAAAGCGCCGACAATGCTCTTCCTGCAAAATCTCGTCTTACTTCAGAATCAGCCGCTAACCCAAATACGGCTAGCAGAGCAAAATCCGTTAGCGCCGGATCTCACCATCATCATCATGGTCATCACAGTCATAGCCATAGTCATCATAGTTCAAGACATCATCATCATCATCATCATGGTCATCATGGTCATACACCATACCCAAGCAGTTCCAAATGGACATTTAAAGGTTTGGTCACCGTAATTAGACATGCTGATCGTACTCCTAAGCAAAAATTTAAGTATTCTTTTCGTTCACCAATCTTTATTTCCCTTTTGAAAGGGCACAAGGAAGAAGTGATTATTCGTCAAGTTAGCGATTTGCAAATTGTGTTACAAACTATTAAGCTCGCCGAAGAACAAAAATGTGAAGCTCCAGAAAAATTAAGACTTTTGAGTTCAACTCTTGAGAAAAAAATCAAATTGCCGGGAACCAAGATCCAATTGAAACCGGTACTCGACGAATTGACTAATGAAGTAGAAAAGGTTCAGTTCATCTTGAAATGGGGCGGCGAGCCTACTCATTCCGCAAGGTATCAAGCTATAGATTTGGGAGAAACAACTAGACAGGATGTTCAGTTGTTAAACAAGGAAGCATTCAAGAATGTTAAAGTTTACACATCTTCGGAACGTCGAGTTATTGCTTCTGCTAAACTTTGGGCGTGCTCATTTTTGGAAAAAGATCAACTTCCTGAAGATTTTCTCAAAATCAGAAAAGATCTACTTGATGATTCCAACGCAGCTAAAGATTTGATGGATAAAGTCAAGAAGAAAATCAAACCATTGCTCAGGCAGGGGATCAAGCCACCAAAACAATTTGCTTGGCCTCCTAAATATCCAGATCCTTACTACGTCACCAAAAGAGTAGTGGAACTCATGAATTATCATCGTAAAGTAATGGACTACAATTTCAAACACAAAGACATTGAAACATTACAACATCGTTGGTGCTGCAGTGAAGACCCGTATCTTTTTAAAGAAAGATGGGATAAATTATTCAAAGAATTTGTTACTTTTGAGAAAGTTGATCCTTCAAAAATTAGTGAACTTTACGATACAATGAAATTTGATGCTTTACACAATCGAGAATTCTTGGAGAACATTTTTTACCCTCCGGACATGGATCTAGTTTCAAATGATGAGGATTTACGCAAACTTGCCGAAGATTTCAAAAGTAGTCCAGTATTGTGTGACAGCTATCCAATTAATGTTCTAGCTATGAATAATTTTCAATTGCCTAGTGAAGTGTCTTCGTCTCCTAATTCTAACACTGCCTCAAGAAGTAGCAGCTCGGTAAAGTTGACTCAACAAGCACAACAAGCTATTGCTAAGAATAATAACAGCAATAACAGCACTGCGAATAGCAGTTTAGCAAACAGTCCACTTGCTAGTAGCAGTAACACCAGCAAATATTTAACAGTTAACCCGTCCAATGGTAATAGCACTAGTAATACTACTACAGGGGCAACCAGCAACCTTCTGGTATCACCAAGACTTCACCGTCCATCAATTTCATCCGCTTCTGCTTCTGTATCACCAATCAACAGCAGTGGTGCTGGTGTTACCGCAACAAGCAACAACGCTGGCGCTGCAAACAGTAGTAACAACATTTATCGTGTACCAAGTAACGACTCAGACAATTATACCTCTGCCGGCTCACTTGGCTGGATTTTAAAATCTGACTATCATACCATCAACCCACGCATCCGCTCACCATTTGATGATCCGAAATTCCATCAATTGCGAGAACTTTACAAATTAGCCAAGGTGCTTTTTGACTTTGTATGTCCTCAGGAATACGGGATTGAAAACAATGAAAAATTGGATATTGGACTTCTAACTTCACTTCCTTTGGCTAAACAAGTTTTATCCGATATCACTGATATGGTTGAAACTTCCAACCCGGCCACTGTTGCTTACTTCACCAAAGAATCACATATTTACACATTGCTCAACATTATTTACGAGTCGAAACTACCAATGCGTATAGAAAGAAATGCATTGCCTGAGTTGGACTACTTATCTCAAATTGTCTTTGAACTTTACGAAAGTGATGACGTTTCAGCACCAGGCAAGAAGAAGCATTCAATCAGATTAAGTCTTTCCCCTGGGTGTCACACTCAGGACCCATTGGATGTCCAGCTAGATGCCAAACATTACATTAGCAATATCCCCAAGATTTCCCTTACTAGACACTTAGATACCGATTTATTGATTCAGAAATTAAGATCAAGATTCTCTAGAGTTTCATTGCCTAAGAAGTTCATTCCGGTTAATATTTCAAGTCCATTGGTTGCGGCTAGACTGCTGGAGGAAGAAGAAATGAAGGATAAAGAGATTCCTAGTATTGATGTTGGCGTCAGCAGTGTGCAGCAATAAACGAAGTCATAAAGAGAATAGTTGGCTAGATAGTTTAGGTAATGATGTTGAATAAATGCTAATGTATTGAATTATTTGCTTCACTGAAAAGTTTTTGTGAATGTAGCTTAAATAGGTTTTTATGCATTCTATCAAATATAAGTCCTGTATTAATAGCGTAAACAAGGTATCTAGAGCGTACAAAAGAAAAAAAAACCATAAATATATAAAAATTATATTAACGGGGTCAAGTGGATTGAGATTATTAACTTTGAGCTAAGAAAAAAAATTTAAGTCAACTTATACTACAATATATTTTATTTTTCTTCTTCCTTGACTTCGAGCTCGTAAAATTTCGCCCGGCTGTTGGCCAATTGCCATGTTCAATAACGAATATACATGCCTTTGTATATCATAGATGTATAGAATAGTTTTTTGCTACAGTATTATGAGGTACACTCCTGCTGAAATATGTTGTTATGCGTATCTATCATGCAGTAGAAGCACCTACCACGGCCATATCTGCCAACCTCATTGAGACACTTTTAAATATAGGTATATATTTGCTTGAACGAAAGATTCCCAAACCCATATTATTTGTTATTATACAATTGCACTTATATCCGAATTCTCTCGCGTACTTGTTTCATGTATTTAGTTTGTTGTGGATGTGCTTGAGAGTAAGCTGCTCCATAATTAGTAGTTACGAAGTCAATACAAGGACCTTCCTTCAGTGCAGACAGTCTCATGTATACTATAGTGTTTTACATTTCTAAATTTTTTCTTTGATTAATTATTGAAAATCCATAAAATTACATCTCTTAATTTTTTTTTTTTTTTATTGAATAGCCTATTTACAAGTAATTGAGCACCATTTATGAACTTGGATCTGTTTTAAGACAAAAAGATTTTTTTTTTTTAAAATATTGTTCATGCACCTATTCAGCTGCTTCTTTAGCCAGTGTAGATCCTTCATTATTCTTTTTTTCTTGTTGTAAGTCAAGATATTTATCAAATGCATCATTTTGCTCAGGGAATGGCCTTTTGCCCAACAATCTAATCATATCTTCTCTAGTAATTACTTCCTTAGAAAGCAATTCTTGAGCCACTAAATCAACTTCATGGGACTTTTCAATAAGCAATTTTCTGCAACGTTCATAGGATTCACTAATGATTCTTCTAACTTCATCATCAATTATTTGCGCCGTCACTTCACTATATGGTTTAGTTAAATCATTATCATCTTTACGTTCATAATTGATGTATCCCACTTTTTCACTCATTCCCAAAGAGGTCACCATGGCAGTAGCCATTCTAGTAACTTTTTTAAAATCATCTGAAGCACCACTAGTTACTGAACTGAAATGTAATTCCTCACTAACTCTACCACCAAGAGACATGGTCATACGATCATTCAATTGTTGCACAGACATCAAATAAATGTCCGGTGGCAAATATTGCGCATAACCTAAGGCACCCTGACCTCTTGGAATAATACTGACTTTTAATAATGGGTCAGCAAATTGCAAAAACCAACCACAAATAGCATGACCTGCTTCATGGAAGGCAACAATTTTTTTCTCTTCAGGGGAAAGTAATCTAGTTTTTCTTTCAATACCACCAATGACTCTTTCAATGGCTTGTTCAAAATGCTTTATTTCAACGTCTTCAGAATTTAATCTAGCAGCAATCAATGCGGCTTCATTGCAAACGTTGGCAATATCTGCACCTGAAAACCCTGGAGTTAAAGCAGCTAATTTACCATTAATGTCATCAATTTGGTCTCTGAGTTTTAATTTGCTCAAATGCACTTTAAAAATATCTTTACGGCCTTCTAATTCTGGATTGTCAATATTTACATGTCTATCAAATCTGCCTGGTCTTAAAAGAGCTTGATCCAAAACATCCGGTCTGTTAGTACCAGCAAGTACCACCACATGATCAGAACTTTCAAACCCATCCATTTCCACCAAAAGTTGGTTTAAAGTGGTTTCTCTTTCATCGTTAGCCCCACTCATATTACCCTTGGATCTAGATTTACCAATTGCATCGATTTCATCAACAAATACAATTGCTGGAGCATTTTGTCTAGCGGTTTTGAACAAGTCACGAACTCTAGAAGCACCAACACCCACAAACATCTCCACAAATTCAGAACCAGAAACAGAATAAAATGGTACTCCAGCTTCACCAGCAGTAGCCTTAGCTAATAAGGTTTTACCGGTACCTGGAGGACCAGATAAGATTGCACCTCTTGGAATCTTAGCACCCAATTTTTCATATTTGCCAGGATTTTTCAAAAATTTAACAAATTCCATAATTTCTTCTTTGGCCTCATCACAACCAGCTACATCTTTGAACTTGATCTTAACATCAGTTTCCAAATTGAATTTTTTAGCCTTAGATTTACCAATACCAAACATACCACCACCCATGCCACCACCACCGGCACCACCAGTCGATCTCTTAGTCAACCAGAACAAACCGGCAATCATTAACACAGATGGCAAAAATTGCCATAATGATCTAAACAAGTTTACTTCTCGTACATATGAAACAGGAACTTTGAATTCTTCAGTAATTTGAAGTTCTTGCTGATCTTTTTGCAAACTGCGTTCAAAGCTTTCTACTGAACCAATGGTGAAATAGTAAGTAATATCATTCAGTTGTTGTTTTCCGTTTTCATTCAATACAACCTTAACCATATTTTTGTTAATCACAATCACTTCTTTAACAAATCCTTTAGCTAAAAGATCTCTGCGAAATTCTTGATAACTGATTTCTCTGTTATTGGCATTGCCGCTACTGGAGGCACTGGAAAAATAGTAAGCAATGGCCAAAGTGACAGCAATATCAAACATAGTAATTCTGAATTGAAATTCCTGAGGTTTATTTGGATCATTTGGGTTTTGTTTGTTGTTCTTTTTGTTGCTACTATTAGCATTTTCGCCTTCTTGACCTTCTTTTTCAAAACGAATATCAATCTTGAATGGCGATTTTTTCACCTTCTGTTGCTGCTGTTGTCTCTGCTGTTGTTTGCGTTGAAGATTATCCAACTCTTCCATTTTTTCTCTCACCAATTTTTCCATTTCATCATTGGTCAAGAACTGACTCTTGTCTTCATTGTTTTCTTCTTTGCGTGACTGGGTGTCGTTTATGTTGTTGTTCTTTGATTCATTGGCAGATTTGTTGTTCAGATCAGGGCCAAAGCGAGTCTTACTAACAATATCGTCAATTTCTTTGAATATCTTCTGCACGTCTTCTTTGTCCTGGTCTTTTTTGCTCTTGTCAAAATCATCATTATTGTTGTTTTCCTTATTTTGCTGCTGCTTCTGCTGCTGTGAGGTGAAAGAATGGAATAGCCGCTTGTGCTGCTGCTGGCCAAGCATAAATGCTCTTCTATTAAAGATAATTTTGTTTACCACACCTTTATCACTTTTCACTGCTATTTTGGCGCAAGAGGCGAACCCTCTGCTGATGCTATAATTATTTATGGTTGATGGCAACGGCAAAGACGAGAACCCCGAGCATCGTAAGTTCGAGGTCTGTGCCGTCATCACCACCATCGCACCATTTTTCTTCGCCACCCGCAAAGGTTGCAACCTCGATATCTGGGAGGAAGCAATCATCGTCTTTACTGGGGGATATAGTTGAATATGGTTTGGGAGATGAGTAGAGTATATTTTGTTTGAGATCAGGTTTTGTATTGAAGATTCTACTCAGCTAACACTTTTTCATTCTTCCGTTCTTTCTTTCTTTTGCCGCCAGTTTGGGGTGTAAGGGTGTAACTACAGGTCCCCGTTCCAGAATCCAATGGATATATAATCATCAACTCCGGGCTATAATACACTAAGCTAAATGTCTTCAAAAGGTTTACGTAATAATATGCATAACAAATTAATTTTGTTTCACGGCATGTAAAACTATGAAAGAAACGTTTAAGGTAAAGGGCGAAATACGAATAAAATTAAAAGCAAAAGTGAAGAAAATTGTAAACGAAACAAGCCAAAAAAGGTCGGTGATGAATTGAGAAAAAAATTGAAAAAATAGGAAACAGAATAGAAATAGTATAGAAAAATTTTTTAGGAAACTCAGGAAAATTAAAACAAAATCGTAAAATAATTAAGACCAAGACTTGCTTTTCAAATTGTAAGAGTGAAAATTATTGGAAAGAAAAAAACAAAAAAATTCAAATAAAAGAGCCTATATGAATAAAGGAAGTAAAAGCGAAGATCAATTGGCAAAACAAGATGAAAGAGTAAAATAGAAGTGATTAAAAAAGAGGGGATAAAAGTGATGTAAAAGTAATGTAAAAAGTAAAATAAAACATATCTTCAATTTTGATAAATCAATATTCGTACTCAGAATTCGACGGTTGTGCTTCGCCATGATGGTCCGGAAGCTTTCTTCTGACCCTCAACCTTTAGCTCAGCAGTGGTGACACAGCTCAAACTTTCAGCGCACTTTTTTGGATTATTAAAATGTTACTACTACTCAAAATAGATGTGTATTTTGACAATTTATATTTCATTTAGAAGATAAGCTTTTTACTGACAATAGTTTTTAATGTGGGCTTTCCGTCCAAAGGTAGTGTGTGCATGTAGTTAGACGGTCGGCGTGCTGAATAAAAATAGAAACATCCCGACATTTGTCTGGTATCATTTCTCGAGCCGATCATGAGATGTAATCTTAATCGATTACAAAAAAACAAAATTAATTTTAGAAGGAAGAAATTCCATATATATAGTCCCTCTGAATGCCCAAGGGTTTAAGGGAACGAGCAGGACCCCAGATCATTGACCGTATATCCTATATGCGCATCACAAGAGATGAATGTCTCAGTTTTACGTTTGAAATTCATAATTCAAGTTTTTTAAAAGGTGTTGAATTAGTTGTAACTAAACAGAGAACAAATCTGTTAAAATTCATAACCAAATTTTTACAAAATGCATATCATTACTTTCTGCTGAAAACAACTTTTATTTAATCAAAATCATCAACTTTTTTTATTTGTCGGCAAATATAAACTTATATAAGGTTTTTATTTTTTTTTTTTTTTGTTTTTGTGGACATTTCTTGCTGTATTGAAGCTTTTCAATGATGAGCAGCTTTTTCAACAGTTGGCAATTTTACCAAAGATTTTCTAATTGCATCAACACCTTTATCCAAATCTTCCTTGCTAATATTCAAAGCAGGAGCCAATCTAATAATATGGTCATGAGTTGGTTTAGCAAGAACACCTTGATCTTTCATCAACAAACACAAATCCCAAGCACTACGTCCATTAGCCTTAGATTCATCAATGACAATAGCACTAAGCAAACCCACACCTCTAACTTCAGAAATGATACCGTTACTGGATTCGGCCAATTTCAAAAGTTCTTGCTTAAGATATTCACCTTTTTCTTGAGCTTGTTGCACCAAGTTTTCTTCTTTAACAACCTCAAGAGCAGCAATAGAAACACGACACGCTAATGGGTTACCACCGTAGGTAGAACCATGAGAACCGGGCTCAAGGGTAGACATGATTTCTCTAGAAGAAAGCACAGCGGAAACTGGCAAAACACCACCACTGATGGCTTTACCCAAAAGGACAATGTCCGGCTTGACACCTTGGTAGTGTTCGTAACAAAGCATTTTACCTGTTCTAGCAATACCGGTTTGAATTTCATCACAAATAAGCAAAACATTGTGTTTTTTGCAAAGTTCATAAACTTTAGGAATATAATCAGCTGGTGGCACCACAATACCAGCTTCACCTTGAATTGGTTCAAGTAAGATGGCAGCAACCTTATCGCCAGCATTTTTCAATGCAAGCTCAATATCTTCAATGACACCATAACGAATGACTTGTTTACCATCGGTACCTGGGATAACTGGACCAGTGTTTTGCAAAAATGGACCGAAATTGGTGGTAGCATCTGGGTCAGTAGACATCGAAATCACCCCCAAAGTTCTACCGTGGAAATTGTTTTCAGCGGCCAAAATAATGGCTTCACCAGCAGGAATACCTTTCTTGACGTACCCCCATCTTCTAGCCAATTTAAGACCAGTTTCAACGGCTTCAGCACCCGTGTTCATTGGTAAGACATTTTCATAATTGAAATATTCGGTAATGTATTTAGCAAACACACCAAAGATGTCACTGGAAAAAGCACGGGAAGATAAAGTCAAAAGTTGAGCTTGATCAACGAGAGCCTTGATGATTTTAGGGTGACAATGGCCTTGATTGACGGCAGAATAAGCAGACAAAAAATCCAAGTACTCTTTGCCTTCAGGGTCCCAAACGTGAGCGCCTTGAGCTTTGTGGAACACCACTGGCAATGGGCTGTAGTTGTGAGCAGAGTATTGTTTTTCCCACTCGGCGGCAGTTTGTGAAGAGACGTTGAAATCGAGGGACATTATATTGGCGTTATTAAATATGAGCAAGTAAAAACTTGTTGTTTGTTTATTGATGAAACAAGAATAGTTGTATACAGAAAAACCACGAGAGAAAAACAGATGTTTGAGAAATGTCGCCAGCGACCTGGATGGGGGGAACTTGGCGGTCTTAAGTAGTCAAAAGGCATCGCGAACTGCTGCTCTTAGAGGTTTTTGGTGAAGCCGCGCGCAGTACAGGGCGCATGTGACCTGGAACGTTTCAGTATTGGAGCCTACAGTCGGTGTCACCAATAGCGATAATGGACAGCCACAAGCAAAAAAGACTGAGTCGTCATGAAGGAGGAAGAAATACGCTGCTTTGATAGAAATTCAAGGATTAATCATGTATATCTATGATAGCACTATTTACTGTAGTGATGGTCGTTGACACTGAAAGGGCATGGTTCCCGACTCAGCAATCGGAGGGAGTGCAAGGGATGCTGGCGATGCTGCCAGTACCGCTAAGTGAAAGCAAAGGCGACGACGCCAATACCGGCGAAAAAACAATCGCAACAGCAGCGATAAGACTATTAGGCAAGCTTATTGGCCGTTTAGATGATTAGAAAGCAAAACCAAGGTAATATTGACTATATGGTGGTGTTATACCAACTGACTGTCCAACAAGGTCATCGATGAGCTTGATGAAAAGGCTCATGTTGAGAAGAAGCTTAATCGAGGGTCTTGTCTCTGTTCTCGGCTGCCCCAATGCCGCAGGCTTTCTGTGCGGGAATCTCTTGAAAAGTGTTTCTAGGGCTCCTTCCAGAAAAATTTTTATTGTGCTAACAGCACGCGCACATGTTTTTGGAGTGCCCTGTATGCATCAGTCGCGTGCCCAAACTTTTCCCAACATGGACCCAGATCTACCCTGTAAAACACTCAAGCTAACCGTAAGGAAAAACATTTGGCATGAGGAAGATAACAAACCATGAATGCCTTAAATTTGATCCTCACTGTAAATTCCCTTTGCTTATTTTTCTTTATACGACCTGTTCTCGGAATTGGTTGCAATCGTCTATCCTCGTAGTTACCTAATTTACATGCTTGTGATGATGATCCTAGGAGTAAAAAACTTTCAAAAAGATAAGAAAAAATCCACTATAATGGAAAGGGGATCTTTTGCCTAGCTTGCCCTTACTATTTATTGGGAAGGGAAGCCATGATGGTAAAGTAGGAATTAACTTGTAATTGTTAGGCAGTTATAATTGGTTAACAGTTTAGTACTTCAGCCTTCAGTGGGTGTTCAGGGGACATAAGTACACCGTCATTATTTTGCTTTAGTTTTATGAACCCTAGTAGGCATTTCAATAACTGCAAATGATAGATACCTTAGAAGTGTATACACATACTTATTTTTTGTAGGCTTTCTAAAAGACAGCAATAATTGAACTAGTGCCTTTATACTGGGATTGGCACCGACATATTTATGGCATATTACTGGGTATTTGTCTTATCATTTTTTGTCTCTTGTTTTTAACGCTGCACAATTATTAAAATATTTCGTACCAACTCTTTGCAAAGTAAATAAGGATAAAAATATCAAGCGAGTCTGAAACCTACAGTTTTATTTTATGTTCTCTAATTATTAAATTGTCCCAAATTCAAGCCTTATATCAATAATTTCGCTTTTTGTCTCTGTCCATTTCTAAATTA
>JXWR01002542.1_pt1 | contig 14039 bp, 11 predicted proteins | sample 315541 | NCBI WGS metagenome assembly JXWR01 (sample SAMN03273951, study PRJNA271842) | soil metagenome | isolation source: rice field ambient CO2 | place: India: CRRI Experimental farm Cuttack,Odisha-753006 | collected 2013-12-17
TCAAAATTCTGGTTCATCTCACATCTCTTTATCGATCAAGTAGAGATCAATCAGATTGATAAACATATCGAGGCTCTCCTGGTTCAAACCAGTGACGCTGGTGAATAAGACACCTTTCGTTCAACACGGTAAAACGGACACTGCCTTTTTTTTTTTTCACCTCTTAGTCATAAATTTTCACTTGCTTATTTTTGTTCTCTTCTTCTTTTCTTCCACTTTTCAACAAAGTAGATATTTTAGTCACCTCTTCTAGCTTAGCTATATATATATCCTACTTTTCCCCTTCTTATCATTGCTGGTGCGCATCATTGAAATATTTCTTTTTGTCCCACATTTATTTATATTCACTGCGCCTCTATAGCCCATTACTCACTACATCACCTACTACAACAATAATTACAGTTAAAAAATGAGTACCGCTCCAGAAAATAATGGCTTCAAAAAAGTCTCTGAAGAACCAAAAGCTCCAGTGCAGGTGAATCCATACGGTCCAAATCCTGCTGATTTTCTTTCCAATGTTTCCAAATTTCAGTTGATTGAATCTACGCTTAGAGAAGGTGAACAATTCTCTAATGCTTTTTTTAGCACCGAAAAGAAAATAGAAATTGCCAAGGCTTTAGACGATTTCGGTGTTGATTATATTGAATTGACTAGTCCGGTTGCTTCTGAACAATCTAGAAGTGATTGTGAAGCTATTTGCAAATTGGGCTTGAAGGCTAAAATTCTTACACATATTAGATGTCATATGGACGATGCTAAAATCGCTGTTGAAACCGGTGTGGATGGTGTGGATGTTGTCATTGGTACTTCTCAATTCTTGAGACAGTATTCTCATGGTAAAGATATGACTTACATTACTAACAAAGCCATTGAAGTTATTGAATTCGTCAAATCTCATGGTATTGAAATCCGTTTCTCTTCAGAAGATTCCTTCAGATCCGATATCGTTGACTTGTTGAACATATATAAAACCGTTGACAAGATTGGTGTTAACAGAGTTGGTATTGCTGATACTGTGGGTTGTGCTAACCCAAGACAAGTTTATGACTTGGTTAGAACTTTAAAATCTGTGGTTCATTGTGACATTGAATGTCATTTCCATAATGATACCGGTTGTGCTATTGCTAATGCTTATACAGCTTTGGAAGGTGGTGCCAAATTGATTGATGTTTCCGTGTTGGGTATTGGTGAAAGAAACGGTATTACTCCATTGGGTGGCTTGATGGCTAGAATGATTGCCGCGGACAGAGATTATGTTTTGTCTAAATACAAGTTGCATAAATTGAGAGATTTGGAAAACTTAGTTGCTGAAGCAGTTCAAGTGAACATTCCATTCAATAACCCAATTACTGGGTTCTGTGCTTTTACTCACAAAGCTGGTATTCATTCCAAAGCTATTTTGGCTAACCCATCCACTTATGAAATCTTGAACCCTGCTGATTTCGGTTTGACTAGATATATTCACTTTGCTCATAGGTTGACTGGTTGGAATGCAATCAAGACCAGAGTTGATCAATTAAATTTGCACTTGACTGATTCTCAGTGTAAAGAGGTCACCGCTAAGATTAAGAAATTGGCTGACATTAGACAATTGAATATCGATGACGTTGATTCTATCATTAAGGACTTCCACCAGGATATTTCTACTCCGCCAGTGGCCCCAACTAATGGCAACAAGGTTGAAGAAGATTTGGATCTCAACAAAGACGCTGCTGCCGAAGAACCAGAAGCTAAAAAGCAAAAGACTGCTTAAAAGTTTTCTGAATTGATGTCATGACTTTTTTTGTTTTATAATGGATTGTTTGAAGTAAAATAAAATAAAAAAAATTGGAAAATAATTAGTATTCTTTATTTATATTAGAAAAATCTGTACGTTTGGTTTTACTGTTCTATTGTTTTTTTGTGTTTCCAGTATGAAAGTTGTAGAGTCTTATGATTGTAGATTGAAGAAACATGTGAATGTGCTTTGGTCGAATATAAGTTCTTGATGCATTGCTATTGTTCATTCTACAAGAGCTAACCATTAAAATTTTAATATGCAGTACATATATTTTTCACGCGAGGACCTGTTGTATCAATACAATATTTGCGGACCATGAATCCTGTCAAAGTATAAGTACCTTCTATCTATAGTTTGAAGGCTCAGTCTTTTAATTTCCTATACAATTCCAAACAAAGAAAAAAAAATGCAAATGCCAGATGTACATACCATCAATACCTTTTATTCTTATTCCTATTCTTCTTATTGCCATAAGTTTTCTTAGCTACCGGCTTGATCTCCGTTTGTGCTCTCTTCAACTGCACCGGATGCTGGCCAATATATTTGCCATTCATTTCTTTAAACGCTTTGAAATAATCATCAGGATCAGAAAACGCTACAAATCCGTATCCTTTATTAGCTTTGCTTTTGTTATCAATGGGTACTCGCACTTTGGTCAATGATGGATAATTCATGAATGCACGGTACAACAACTCGTCATTAGCGTCAGTACCCAAGTTGCCCACAAAGAGGCGGAAGTGGTTTGGGTCCCATTCTAGAAGGGTGGGATCTTGCCACTTCAGGTTACCAACTTGTCGTTGTACGGTTTTCTGATTTGCTGATTGTGTGTTATTGGTGGTGGTGAAGGTTGCTGCCGTTACTGTACTATTGATATTAGAAGTGGATGGATGCACATATTGGAAAGCTGGAGCAGCAATTCCAGAGACTGTTGGAGATGGCAGAGCACTGTTTCTATTGCTGTTGTTGTTGATATTGCTTGCCAGGCTCAAACTGATGTTGTTGTTAGGGTTTTTTTGAATTGGCGCGGAGGAGGCCATCGCGGTGTGAAGATAGCTGGCGGGCGCTCTACCGGCAGCCAATCGCCGGTCGGAAGACCTCGAGTTGTTAACCTTGGTCTTTGGCTTGCTTACCCCCTTCGATCTACTGTCTCTGTAGCTCATTTCGGTTTTCTGTCGTGCTAATTTGTCTATATTCTTGAGTCTTTATCCTTTGAGTTTTCTCCTCTTGACTAGTTTCTCTTCAAGTACTTCTTTTCCCTAGAAATTATATAGTCATGTGACCATATAGATGATCGATTAAAGGTCACCCTACTTTTTATCTCATCGCGGGTGTCAAAGGCTTAAAACTGCTCAAGTAGAGAAAGTGGCGCATCGCTTCTCCTGTGCGACGGATCAGCTAATATATTAATATATATTCAGTGCTCTACAACTTTTGCTGATTGCTCGCGGACCCGTTCAAGCATACACTATTACACGACAGCGAGAATTAGATCTGGACTACTTTATCAATACTGTTTCTGTTCGCTTTTCTTTTTTTAAAAAAAAAAAACACAAAACTACCCATTTCACATCAATTTTCCTTAACAGCATTCCCTTAAGCCACATACAACAAAAAAGTCGCACAACAATAACCAATCATGAGTGCACCAGCTTACCAACCGGTCAACGCTCCTCCTAGCTACGTTGACAACCTTGTGGGTGGTGATAATAATACCACTTCCGTCAACGAAGACAATATCCCTGATGATTTCAAATACGACACTAATGTTGCTGGCTGCGAGCTCAGCATTAGACAGTTATTCATTAGAAAAGTCTACACTTTGTTGAGTATTCAATTGTTTGCCACTTTTCTTGTGGGATTTGCCATTAATGCTTCGGATACAGTTCAAGAATTTGCTTTCCAAAACACCTGGTTGTTGATTGTTTCATTAATTGGCTCTTTTGCCTTCATGCTTGGAGCTTTCTTCACGAGCAGATCATATCCAGTCAATTTGATCTTATTGGGTGGGTTCACTTTGTGTGAATCTTATGCTATTGGGGTGGTAACCACAATCTATGATTCCAATGTAGTTCTTAATGCAGTGGTGCTAACTACTGTGTTGTTTGTTGGTTTGACCATCTTTGCATTTCAGACAAAATATGATTTCACTAGTTTGCAAGGTATCATGTTCTATACTTTGTTGGCTCTTTGTACTTTTGGGTTTTTTGGGATGTTTTTGCGTTTCTCATCTACAGTTGAGTATATTTACAGTATCATTGGCGCTTTGATTTTCTCAGTTTACATCATTATTGATACTCAGCTCATTATGAGAAAATTCCATCCAGAAGATGAAGTCCCAGCTGCAATTGGTTTGTACTTGGATATTATCAATTTGTTTTTGCACATCTTGCGTATTCTTTCAAGAGGCGATGATTAAGCACTTTTACCTTTATTGAAAAAAAAAATGAAAAAAAAACAAACAAACCATGAAGCTTGAAGCGCACTGGTGAAAATATTATTACTCGTATCCATTCTCAAGTGGTACATATTACCTATATATACAATTAAATTACATTTATGAAGTCGGTCTTTAGGTTATAGCATTTTGGCTGTCTCTTTTCCTGGTAGTTTACTACCGCATTGCTTTTTGTTACTGTGTTTACGGTTTTTACTTATATAGTTTAATTTTTTCTTTTTTTTTTTTGTCTTACTTTATTTTTGTTAACTAAATAGCTGTTTTATTGTTTATTTGTATTTACTCTATTAACCTGATCTTGGGTTTTCAAACTTTCTTGCTGCTTTGCTTAAAACTAAATATAAACGTGCGCATTAAAATTGATGCTTTTCTTTGTATGCCTTGGATGGCCTCAAAACGCTTCTGCGCACACAAAACAACATGCATAATGCTGCTGGCCGCACATTATCATTTCTTTGTGTAGCAAGATCTCAGGCACTTTTTAAGGCCATGAGTTCTACTATTTCTACAAAAAGAACTCAATCTTTCTTCGAACTGAAAAATAACTTTTCCATCTTCTCATTAACAGTAACAATCACACTCACCATGAAGAAGTACTCGTGCTTATGGATCGTTGTCAGCCTTTTGTTTCATTTTTCAAGCACTAGTGCTAGCTTAGTTGACGTCAAGAAAAGATCCAATATTGGATTTCCACAACTACGTTCGTCTATTGCACCACAAAGCAGACATGATGTAGCAGTTCAAGAGGTTGGTGAAGATGACGAGCACTGTGAAGGAGAATCAGATGAACACCACCACCATCACTTAGTTCACCACCCACACTACCACACTCTTTTCCATAATTTCAACCACGAAATTTGTTATCCAAGAAACGCGACTGTGGCACATTTGAATAAGGGGAAAACTATTATCAATGTGAACTCAGCCAATGATGATGAAAAACAGTGGCCATTATTTGATGCTTTGGCTAAAGGTTTTAGAAGTGTTGAAACTGGAGTTTGGTTATTGGACTCTGATAATTATGGGCAACAAAGTCAACTTTATCTTGGTAGAAATAACTTGTACTTGGCTCCTGATGCTAACTTGGAAAATTATTATTTGCAACCAATTGAAAAACTTATTGATGAAGTTAATTGTAAAGAGCATCCATTAGGCGAAAGTGCATGTGATTTTAATGGTCTATTTTTTGATTCTCCTGAAGAAACTTTCTTTTTGTATATTAAGTTTCATACTGAAGCATCAAGTACTTACAAAGTGTTATTGACCAAATTAACCAGCTTGATTAATTCAGAATATTTAACTTACTATGATTATGAAAAGGATGAATTAGTTAAAGGTCCAGTTACTATTGTTTTGACTGGAGAACAAATTCCATATGAAGAGATTGTTAGTGAAGAAGAAAATAGTTTCTTTGGTGACAATAAAAGATATGTTTTCATTGATGCTCCATTAGAAGAATTACCTCATCACGAAGAATTACATTTTGATTATACCAAACTTTCGGTAACTGCTGGTGCTTCATTGGAAAAAATTACTGGTAGCACTACATTTGGTAGTGTTGCTGGCGGCTTAACTGAAGAACAACAAGACGCAATCAAGTGCAAAGTTGAAGCGGCACATAATTTGGGATTATTGGCAAGAGTTTATTATTTGCCGGAATATCCTAGAGTTACAAGAGGAATTATTTATAAGCAATTGATTGATAATCATGTTGATATTTTGAATGTTATTGATAATGAAGCAGCTTATCATTTTTGAGACTTTTTTTTCTTTTTTTTAAAAACGTTTACAGAATTCTGTCTTCTAATACAAGTTTGAATGTTTGCTGATAGTAAGTGAATGATTTTGAGTAATGTTTTTGTAATAGTGTAAGCGTGGCAAAGTAATCGGTTGTTTTTTTTTGTTTTCTTTCTGAATCAAGCAGTGAATGGGTGCCTTTTGAAAAATCTGAAAAATGCACGAAGCTGTGTTGAATTGTTACAAGTTATTATAGAAAAATCAAAAAAGATTTGGATCTGAAGTTGGAATTAGCGAGTAACAGAAACAAGTGCAAGACGCGTATAAAGGAGATGAGTGCAAGAGTGGTGTGAATAGATGCGTTTATACATGGATCTTAGGACGGGACAGTTATTTTTAATAATTTTCTCATTTACTTGTTTTTATAATTCAATCAACCGCGAATATAAAGCAGAATTTTAGTTATACCTATAATTGTGGTTGGTTTGTCGTACGAGGAGAAGAGCCTACATACAGGAGGGGGAAACAGAACAGCCTTTGAATTTAGATATGTTTAGACATTGTAAAATGTTGTGTTTTTGGTTGTAGTCTTAATGTATTTCTGTATGTGAATGTTTGCATTTTTGTTCGAGATGACTCAGCTTTAACTTGATTTATAATTTTACTTGATTCGGCTTGGTTTAGTTCAATTAAAAACACTTGAAACGCACCTGATTTGGTCTAGTTGACTTTATTTGCTTGCCTCAATGGGAGCAGAAATATCAGTCACTAAAAAAAAAAAATCTCAAAACTCTCTAACGTCATTCAAATCATCTACATTCAAAAAATCCACTGCAACATTACTCCACAACTGTTTCCAAACTTTATTCCTAATCAGCTTGGGCCAATTAGGAGCGTCCCAGATTCTTGTTTTCAAATTCATATCATGAGCCACTTTGACTCGTTCTTTAACATTAGCTAGTTGATCCTCAGTTAGTCCATCAAATGAAGTAAACTCAACTCCGGCATCTTTGACGGGATCTTTGTTAACTAGGTGCCTAAGGGATCCGGAAGCAACCACCGAGATGCTATCATTGTAAGATGAGCCGCCGGGCTGGTCTTGTTGCTGTTGTTGAAGGTTGGCCAATGGTGCATCGACAAAGACAACCCGCTTATTGATGTTGAAAGGGTCAGCAAATTGCTCGTTTTGAATGAACTGCAAAGGAACATTTCCCGTCACTACCAAAGTTAAGGGCCCCCAAATGACTTTACCCAGCTGGAAATTGTAGTATGTCAAGTAATTCGATTTGACCAAGTTGGTTTTTTGCAAGATTGTGGAAATAAAGAGCTTGTAAGTTTGGACGGCATCGTCTGGTTTAATGTCAATGTAGAGGTATGTCGTTTGCTCGGGGCTATTGTAAAACAAGCCATGTTTGCCAGTATTACTTTTCTCCTGTCTCTTGTTTTTCTCTTTGTCATTGTTATCGATAGGATGAGGATCACAATTCACTTCATCAAGAAGTCGCGCAATGACGTTCAAATATAACTTTTCTACCGTTGACTCAGGAGATAGAAACAATTCATTATGGCCCACTAGAAGCACTTTATCACTTTTACTCCTATTTTTCTCATTCTTCTCATCTTTATTGCCTTTATGGTTATTATTTCTCGGCACCTCTTTTAGCCAAATGTCTGCCTCAATGGAATTAAAGCCGTACGATAAAGCATCAAATACCGGCAACGGCCGCCAGTAGTCATTATGGGAATGCACTGCAACGACCTGCTTGTCTCTCGTTAATTGGGCTACTGTCGAATTTGCCGGGTTGCAGATGTTGTTCTTAGCGTTGTAGAATAGCTGATTTTTGAAACTGGAATAATATGATTGTTGATCAAAAAGCGGTGGGTATTTTCCGCCATCCCCGTCATCACTTGAGTGGTAGGCTATACCCCATCCGTGGCCTTTGCCACCGAATAGCGCCTTTGGATGGCTTGTCTCAGGAAAGAAAGACGATGATGAGTGAGAGCTGTTAGAATGAGCATTAGCCGCGCTTGGAGGCGAAAAGATCAAGGCGAAAAAAAAAAAGAAAACGCCAATGAAGCAGAAGGATCCAAGAACGAGCACCGACAAATGAATCGGATCGCGATAGTTGAAAGGTTTCTGCATGATGTGTTGAGTTGTTGACGACGACGTATGTAAAAATAGTGCAAAGAACACAAGAGAAGAAAGAGATGGTGTGGTGGGCGCTAGCTATAGTGAGTGTTACGCCTATAAGTGTTGATGGCGGTGATTACATAAGCAGCAGCAATGCCCCCCAAAAGGGGCAATAACGTGCTCGACATTGACTGATGCTACTGTTAGTCATTACAGTTGATTGTTTGTGATTATTGATCATGAATTACTGTCCTATGTACTATATTTCTATTGTCGAATACTAATTATTAAGGTATATATATATCTATATACTGTCCTACTTGTTAACAGGCGCGCACCAGCAGAGCAAAGCCGTTACTTACTTGGTTAAGGACTTGAATCTGAGCACGGCGGGAAACCCTTCAAACACGGTTGCTGCCAACCATTCCACTCTGTAATCTATTGGCACTCTGTATTTGGCCAACAACGGGGCCATGACGAAAGCTGCCTCGAGCACATGAAGAACAGCGGTGGTGTACAATATAGCGTTGTTATATTTCTGGAGAAACAAAAGCACGCTATTAGTCCCCAGGATGCCCAACCATTTCTGAAGGAAGATACAGTAGAAGTAATGAGGATTGTACCAGGATATGATCAAGTTCCACACCAAGCCAAGCAACACAAATTCATAAATCTTGGTAGGATACAAGATTTCTTTGATTTGCTTATGGGAGTAGCCACGCTTGTCGGCAGCGTATTTGGCCATTTCAACAAGACGCTCTCTAGCTTCACCAAGGGAGCCGAGAGGTGGGTCAAGGGCGATTGGCTTTTCGATCTCAAAGTCGACGTCGCGGTGGGTGAAGGCAATGAGGAGGGAGTCGTTGCTGATGGCCTTGAGCTTGATGTTGCTGATGGCGTTGGTGATGCGGACCCCACCATAGACGGCAAGGTAGTCTTGGAGGGCCAACTTGTGGTCCTGGTTCATGTGTGCGAGAATTTTCTGTTCCATTGCTGTGATGGTTCTTCTTTGTTACTGGGAGGATAGTAATAATGGAGTAGTGGTAAAGTAGATAAGTGAAAGATACATCGTGTATATATTCATTGGGGCAGTTATAATGGTGGAGCAGTGGAGCGCAGGCGATGATGGGGTGGGCGTTACAGAGTGTGCATAGATTGCTAAGAGCACTACGCGCTGATGAAAACTATTCACAGGCTGTATATAGTGATACAACAACATCAACAACAACATCAACAACCAATACTATAATCATCAACACTCACACACTTACACTCACCATTGATATAGCATGAGCGACACAAGAATACACGCTGGTATGTACTTGCTCTTCCACTCTCACGTTTTACTCCCCCCTCCCCAAACAACCAATACTAACGCCCGCAGCCAACATCCCCATGGCCATCACCCAGCAAGAGCTTCTTGCCCTCTTCCTTCCCTTTGGCAACATCAAGACGCTTTCTCCCTCCCTCAAGCTCCAGTCCAAGTTTGCCAAAGACACGCGACAAAGCGACCCCCAAACACTCTCTAGTGAAAATGCAGCCGAAACCTCCTACTGCGAAATAGAGTACGAAGAACTAAGCGATGCCACCGAGGCTGCCACTAACATGAACGGCTTTGAGCTCTACGGCAAGTTCTTGATTGTCACCAAGCGAGGCACCAGCGGCAGTGGCAACAACAGCGGCAGCGGCAGTGGAGTACTAGGAAAGCTAGCTGACAAGAAGGCGGTTTGGGATGAAGAGAACTCTGGCTTGTTGCAGTAGGCGGTGGTGGAGCAATCTTTGATCTTTTGTACTCTAGTGGTTGTGTGTAGTCTAGTGAGCGTAATACAAGACAGTTTTTAATTACTTCTGCACCACATCCAAGGGGCATTGATCACCGCTGATCTTTGCTCCTTATTACACACTCCATCTGCTATCCCTTAAGATCTCATATCTACAGCTTGTTTTGCTTGATACCACTCTCCAGCATAGCTGCTCTCCAAGCACTAGATCTGCTCCACCAACCGCCATGCTTCTTGCAAGCAGTCCCCTTCTCCTTCTCCTTCTTCTTTTCCTTCTGGCAACAGGCACGTTGGCCGCCCTCATTATCCCTCATCAAGCAGTCTTAATCAACAGCGATATCCGCCATCCTTACAGTCTAGATCCTGACAGTATTAAAAACAGCAACACTAACCATGGTTCTGATTCCGATTTCCCAACAAGTATTGGCTACTTGGGCTCTATCGCCACTGGTGCCCCTCCATTTCTAGCTCAAACTAATCCCATTCCGCAAGTCATTGCCATTCCACCATCCGCTCCAGATAGTATCAAAGGCCAAAATTACCAACTTCCGCAGCCTATTGAAACTGGCGGGCAAAGTTTTGATCATGATCCGTTGCTTGATGACCCAATACAACGCTACTTTGGCACTATTGCGCCTTATTCTATTGCTAACGGTCATTCAGCTACAAAAACCAACAAAAGCAAAAACAAAGCTAAAGATCATGTTGAGGATTGGGGCGTCTATGAATTTGCATTGCCTCCACAGTGTCACATAAAGCAAGTTCATTTACTTTCGAGGCACGGTTCTCGTTATCCAATCTCATTGCAACGTTCGCTGACATTAACCAAACTTAAGCGCGCTAAAGATCAAAAGTTGTTAGCCAACGCTACTGGTGCGTTGCAATTCTTGAGAGATTAGGAGTATAGTCAGGGCATTGGAATGTTGACCAAGTTGGGGCAACTGCAACTCTTTGAGAAAGGGGTCAACTTGTTTTTTCGGTATGGAGGGTTATTCAACTTTGAGGACTTTGATAATGGCTATGACGATGGTGGAAAAGGGAAAATTGTGGCCCGAACAACTACACAAAGTAGAATGACTCAATCAGCAATGTACTTTCTATCTGGCTTTTTTGGTTTAGATTGGCAGAAATATGTTAACTTGGAATTACAAATTGAACATCGTGGGTTTAATACAACTTTGGCTCCTTCTAACTCGTGTCCAAGACTTTGGAGGAATGCTAATGAAAAAATTTGCAATATTGGAAATAACTCAAATAAATTAGCTACAAATCTAGAAAAAGAGGAAGATGACATTTACAATGTTGATAGCATCAGCGACGACCAATTTTCAACGCTGCTGGAAATTTCAAATTTTGTAGAGTCATACCTCCAAGACGCTGTCCTCCGAATCAACAAGCTTCTTAACCTTAGTGCCAGCAATTCCAACCTGTTCCAATTAACTGCTCATGATTTGTTCCGTCTTCAAGAAGTCTGCACATATGAACTAAACAATCTCGGATTTTCTCATTTCTGTCGGCTTTTCTCTCAAAGAGAATGGCAAATGTACGGTTATGTCCATGATTGGAATTCGTACAATCGATTACTGTTTCCCAACGATAAAATCAGTAAAGCATTAGGGATAGGATGGTGTGAAGAGTTGCGCAGTCGCTTAACTGGCACTCCTTTTGATTCGAGACGGCAAGCATCGCAGAATTCCACCTTGAATAGTGGAAAGTTTTTCCCATTGAACCAGACGTTTTACTTTGATTTTAGCCATGATACTACAATTGCAAATATATTGCATGCGTTGGGAATTGGGGAACAATTTAGGACGAATTTTACCAATGAGGGGCCATTTTCATCTCCAAGCAAAGGTAGTCATAGAAATAACGAAAAAAATGAAAAAGTTAAAGATGGTGACGACGAGCTATTAAAAGAGGAATGGAACTTTCAGTTGGCCAAAATCATCCCATTTGCAGCCCAGCTAGTCATCGAAGTCATTGAATGTGATACTGCCGTACCATTTGATCGATCCTCAACTTATATAAACTTGAACTCTACAGAAGACACCAACACCACCAAGTATGTCCATATGTTGCTTAATGATCACACAATTTCACTATCACGAAATTTGCCTGGTTTCTGCTCTCATAGAGTAGACGGATGGTGCGAATTGGAGAAGTTTGTGGAGCATTTGGAGCTGCTTTGGGATGTTGTTGGGTATGATGAGGTTTGTTACGGGGACGATTAGGAGAAACTCTGTGTAATATTGCATGATTTTTGAAGTCAAACATTGTTATTTCCAAAGAACTGAGGCTTTTGTTTGTGTTTCTGTTTTGTTCTTTGTTTTCTGTTTGTTTTTGTTTTTGTTTTTCACTTTATGTCATAATGTTGATAAGTGTGTGGTGACATAAGGACCACATTACATTGATATCATTATGTCTGTCTTTCAGATAGCTTAATTAATAGATGTTGATACGGCGGTAGGGTGATAATGAGATTCAAGCTAAACGAGTTTTGCTATGTTATTCTTTGTTATGATTCAACAGAGAAATCAATTTTTAGATCTTTTTTTTTTTTTTTTTAGATAATCTTTTTACTCATTACAGTTCAAATAGTATAAAATTCAGCTTTTTTGTTAATTTTCTTCAATTGTTGGTTCTGTTATTTTCTTAACTATATAGATTATTGGCCAGACATTACACAAGCATTCCTCTTTCTAAACACTCTAGTATATAAATCATTCTTTGAAACAATAATAAGAATCTTGTTTGGCAGCTTTAATGCCGCAATGTCTATTACTCCCGGCTGTAATAACGCAGACATTAAAAGCGCCGGGCAACCCGCCGTTTTTCCCAAATCTAGCTGCTCTCCGTCAATGCAGCTAACTACAACGCAGCGACTGCACTTGATAAAATAATATCAGTCAGATAGTCATCATCATCGTCATCATCATCTCCATCTCCATCTCCATCTCCATCCCATTGAAATATTGTCACTTTCCTCATCACATCGTTAATTTCTAACCCATCCTGCCCGTACCCTACCTTACACAATACAACACAACACAACAAAACGCAACAATGAAGGTCTTTCAAGCGGTCGCTTTTAGCGGTCTCATGGCTACTTTCGCCGCTGCTTTCAGCAACACAGGCCCAGTTTATGCTTCAATTAACCAAAACAATGGTCAAGATCAAAGGGAATTCCAGCTATCTCGTTACATGGATTCTGATTCGCTCAACGCAAAACTTTCCACTTTGCAAAATCCAACTGAAGTTTTCCAAGTCAGCAAAGAATTGCTTGATGAGGTGTCCAAGGAAGCCGTCTTCCAACAATTTAAACAGAAGGTGGCTGCTGCTAGTGTCAGTGACAAGGTCCGTTATGACGTTAACAAAGCTGAAGAAAACGAGATAACAGGATTCAAACAAGTGTCAGCTGAGCAATTTGGCAAGCAGACTACTGCTACTGCTAATGGTGACAATGTCATAATCAAGGGATTTCAAAGCAGTAGTGAGTTCATTTCTCTTTTACAAAAAACCATCAATGATGATAAGTATTCAAGCACCAACATTGTGGTGCAGTTTGTTCCAGCTAATGACAGCGACAGCCAATTGAGCATAAAAGGTGAACCTTTACAAAATGCTAGAAGAGACTTGTCCTCAGAACAAATTGAACAAGATTCCGCTAAGCTCGTTGATGAAATCAATGACACTTTTGATAAACTTGTTGCTGAAGCAGAATTGGAAGGAGGATACATGACAATTCAAGATCACGAATCATCCGACAACAACAACACTGCTGCTGATTCGGTCAATGCTAACGCTAACGCTGACGGTTTTGAAGAAATTAAAGTTTCCAACGGTAGCTTGTTTGAAACTTATCAGTTTTTCAGTAGTGGAATCTTGAGTGCTACTATTGTTTCATTGTTTCTTGTTTATGTGTTGATTCAAGGTCTTTCGTGGGTCGCTTCTTTGCAAGTCAGTTATAGAGCTTTGGAAAGACCAGTTGATGGTAACAAGAAGAATAAATGATCGAGCTAGTGAATTAATTAGGTAGCACGGCATTTCACGGTGAGTTTTATATAGCATTGAAATAGAAAATAAGAAGAAACTAATAGAGCCTTGCTTTACTGGGTTATTATTCTTCTTTGTTTTCTCGCTTTTTTTTTCTTTTTTTTT
>JXWR01002892.1_pt1 | contig 13979 bp, 9 predicted proteins | sample 315541 | NCBI WGS metagenome assembly JXWR01 (sample SAMN03273951, study PRJNA271842) | soil metagenome | isolation source: rice field ambient CO2 | place: India: CRRI Experimental farm Cuttack,Odisha-753006 | collected 2013-12-17
GCAAAATTTGCTACAAGACACCAAAAGATTGCGGCCTTTGCTGTGAGACACCCGAAGATCGTGTATTTGCTCGTGGACACTCTAAAAAAGTGGTAATTAGCTGCTGGACAATCCTCCCATTATTTTATTATTTCCAGTTAGTTTAATAATTGACAACGCTCGTATAGTAGTAGTACATTATATTAGGAAGGTTTTACAGGTTTAAGATATAAGGGCTGTGTAAAATATCATATTCAAAGGGATTTGTTCAAAACATAGACGAGCTCAACAAAATTCATTTAAAGTGATTTGCAATACATAATCATTTGAGCAGCTTGCGTAAAATTCGCTAGTGCAGCTTTTGAGCAAAAGAAGTCAAAACAGATCAGGCATGCATGCGAAACATTGCCGCACTAGAACGCTTTCTTGCCACGCCCCGTTCCCAAGCTTTTGGGTTCTTGCTTCTTTTTCTTTTTATTAACAAAATGAAGAAATACTGATTATATTTAATTTCTCATCTTTAGCAAAAACTAGGGGAAAGAAAAAAAAGTATTAGTACTTTCGTGGAACTCTCAAGTTAATTAAAATCTTGAAAACATGAAGTTTATTATATGCTTCAAATAGCAAACTGTTTAGGGAAGAACAATCAACAACTAATGGTTCAGTGTAAACTTTATTGCAAAACGTTGAAAATTTTTGTGGGTTTGAAAGAAGAAAAAAAAAAGGAAAAAAGAGAAGAAAAGTTTTGCAGGTTTTCATAAACTTTATATGATTCGAGGCTAATATATTGGTAAAAACTGAGTCTCGTTTAAGTGGCACCAAGACATTAAAGTTTGAGTTCTTATTCGGAGTTGCAAAAACGATTAAAGTTTTGCATTTCGGCATTTGAATTTAAATCTAGACGAGAAGAAAAAAGAAAACGGAAACTAAAAATTTGGAAAAGAGAGACAGTTAAACTTCAAATTGAAAGAACAAACAAGATAATTCAAAATTTGGTTGAGAGATAGGATTATGATCGACATTCTTGAGAAAAAGAGAAATCATAACCGTTTGCGAATAGGTAAAGTGAAACTCAAGCTATTCAATTGCCGCATCACCACATCGGATGACTGAATTTTTAAGAAAAGGGACAAGAATAGAAAAGATATAGGAATCTATCATTGGTAGTGTTATAAACTTTATAGACTAGACGCAAACACAGACCACAGCCTCAAGCAGTTGATTCAAGATGCATCATCTAGTCGTATACAAAGTCATAGTTTTATAATAGCATTAAAAAGCTTCGCGGAATATTATTAGCGTTAGTCCTTTACGTGAAAAAAACAAGCTAATCATACTTCCTAAAGCGGCAACGGTCCCTTGTAGTTGTCGGCCGAGAGGCATGAAAATGTATGATAAACTTGCTTGCTACAAATTAGATGGCTCTTTGAGACGAGCATGTAAAGCACTGAGATCTGTAGACACAAGTCTAGATTTTGGAGGCCAAGGAGGTTCTTTCCTTATTAATTTCAAAAAGTTGTCAAGAAACGGGCGCATAATCTAAATGACGTTCTTAGGTGCTTTGTTTAGTACAATAATAATAATGATATTCAGAGCCTTGGGATTATTGAGATAATAGCCTGTTTTGGTATATCTTGTTTTAGCGGAATGAAGAAGAAATCACCGTGAGCTGAATTTTTTTTTTCTTTTTCTTTCTTGAAAAATTATATATTCAATATACTTCAGAGAAAAGAAACGTTAAAAAGTTATGAAGAAACCGCCTGCTCTCTAGTATATATGTAGTGGCAAGCCTTATACTATTTGTCAATAGTTGAGGCAATACATTACATCTTACCCTCAGATTTAACTTCATGAGTCGTTAAAAAATAGGTTTAGTCATTTATCTAACTCTCTTCTGAATAGAAAAAAAAAAAAGCAATTATTCAGAAAGAAAAAGGAAAACTATATCAACGAAGCAAACAAACTAAAAAAAAAAAAAAAAAAAAAAACCTAAAACTTTGATGCAACTGAAATCGAACGAGCTTAAGTTTCGCCGTTGAAATAGCTAAACTTTAAAGAGAGCACGCACCTGGCGGAAAAATGCATTGGTGTATTTAGTGTAATTGGGAACTTTCATTGAAGACATCATCAGCAATTTGCAGACGAAAAATGTCTCGCGGGATTCCAAACTCAAATATTATCAATTATCGAAAGCCATATTCATGGTACTCGCCGGTGTAGCGTTGGTTATATTGATCATAATCAATTAGTATAAGAGCGCAATGTAGCAGCACCAATACTAAACTAGATTTACGTCACTGCCCCATACTTCGGCTTCCAAGTAACATTAACACTCCTTTTCATTCTCAATCGAATAAGCAGTTTATTTTTTGAGCTTAGAAGCATCAGAGGTACGTACTCTCTACCTATTTTTCTCCAACTGAAGCTCAATTAATTGACCATCCACCTGTTATGCATATCCGTAAACATTCTTTGATGAATCTCCAATGATATCATCCACTATTTTGAGCCAAGCAAGGCTTTTCCAATATCCGCAAATGCAATGAGGGAGGTTTTCAATTAATCAACTACGATACTTTAGCAATTTGGTCAATGAGCATATACTTGTAGTAAAATCTAGGCCACTAGATTCTGAAACAACCTCTGAATGTTTTGCCAGATAGGATAGCTACTCATTTGATAGCAGCGACAGAGTACTTCACTGGACACAACGAAGCACAGACATTGGTGCTTTTTTGTGTGCATTTCTCACAAGCTAGCTTTAAACAATTCAATGATCGAAGGGAACTACATGCTTTTCGAAGACTTTCTTGTTTTGTTTGCCCAAGTCTTTTGATACTTGTAATTGAAACGGCTTCCATATAGTGTATCTTACAATTGATGAAACACTCCCCCAGATCCCCACCACCAGATCATTGCTCTTGTTTAGCAAAACAAACCAGTAAATTACTATGTTACGGAGCACTATTATAGCAGCAGTCGCTAGTGAGAATCCGCCATTCATTCATTTGGATTTTGAAGCTTGGAGTTTGGAAGCAATATAGATTTGAAACCAAATCTACCCATTAGAGGCACTAGCCTCAGATCTAAAATGAATACCCGGACAATTTGAAATGGTTTATGCCCCGGGTAATCTCAGTGCACGCTTTTTTTGTTTGAAGAAATTGTGCCTTAAACCTTGAATGCCCAGCTCTTTTTCTGCCTCAGTGCCGGTAACCGGTGCGGAAAGTCTAGATCTTGCAAGCCAAAACCAAAGCTGGTAAGTATACCGGTCGCCTTTGAGTAGATATAACTTTCAAACCATGATTTTTCAGCAGAAAACCTTCTGTGAAACGTTGCTGAATATTTTCACTGTAGATATTTCTAAACTTTTATATACCGTTGAAGTAGATAAACCCAAATGTAACTTAGATCCTCGTTGAAGCTCTGAGGAACCAAACCTCAAGCACTATTGCAAACACCCAAAACTCGAGTCAACAGTCGTTAGCAACTGCTACTGCCAAGGCATACCACGCCTCCAACGCGCTTTTCCTGCTCACCCAGTTACGTACTCTCTAGTCAAGAAAAATATACAACCCCGTTCTCAGGTATATGCGTATCTCCCACGCTTCACAATCGCAAGGCTTTTTGTCCAGTTGACTTTGTGTTGTGCAGTTGAAGGCAGCTAGGCGCAACTTTAAACTCTGTATTGCAACTTAAAGTAACTACAGGTGGTGTAGTCAACACCAAGCAGCGCTTAGCATACTGGCACCGGGGAATGCGTCGCGTTGTGCATGGGAAAGATGTGCGTACACCTGCATCTCGATTCATGCACCGCCTTCAAAAAGGTAACGGCAGTACAATATAAAACGTATCAGCCTCCCTACTCTCCTATTTTTTTTTGTTTTATTTTTTTCATTCTCTTTTCTGTTTCTGGTACCTGTCTTCTTTCTTTTTTTGGCGTGTTTGATATATCTTGTTTAAGTACCTCAGGCTTTCCAACTATTTTTCATTCATTCACATTCATTTCAAAAGAAGCCACTTACATTCCTTTGAGCAGATATTAAAAATATTTCTTTGAAACACTTCATAATAAAGGACAACTCATTAGCAAAGTAATAGAATTTAGTTATCACTACTATGCAATTCACTGTTCCTTTTGTTATGGCCGCTATGGCCTTTTTGGATGTTGCTGTTGCCAGCAACAAATTCATCCAATACTCTGGTGTCGGATACTCTGGTAGTTACAAAGATGTCACTAAGATGGATGAAAGTTCTGGTAAATGTAGCAGCAGCACCAAATCTTTCAGTGGTAACCTTTCTCCATTGGATGAAGATTTGTCTGTCCACATTAGAGGTCCAATCAATTTGAAAAAATTTGCCGTTTACACTCAAAGCTCTTCCAACTCTAAGAGAGATCTTTCCGAAAATGTTGATTGTGAAGATAAAGTTAACTTGAAGAGACATCTTCACCATCAACACAAGAGAGAAGCTGCCACTCAAGTTGTTGACGTTACTCAAACTGTTTATGTCACTGAAGGTGATGATGAAACCACTACTGCTAGTCCATCCACCACTACTTCTGCTTCTGTTGTCAACAACATCAACAACAAGGTCTTGGACAAATATCATAGCACTGATGTTGAACCATCTTCAAGTGCCATCACTTCCGCTTCTTCTTCTTACGCTTCATCTTCAGACTCAGCTTCGAAGACTTCTTCCTCTTCCTCTTCCCCATCCGCTACTGGTTCCGGAAGCTGGTCTAGAGACTCTTATTATGATGCCAGCGAAGGTACTTCTGACAACGTTGTTTTCATGAACCACAAGGGTGATGAAAGTTACTCTGGTACCTGGTCTTCTAGCTTTGGTAACTCTATCTCCTACGCTGATTCCAAGGGTACTGGTAAATCTAAGTCAGCTACTACTTTGAGTGACACCACTTTGGACTCTGATGATGAAGTTATCTTATTCAGTGGCAAAGACTGTGATAACGATTGTGGCTACTACAGAGATGGCATTCCAGCTAAAAAGGGTTGGGATGGTAAACTCAAAATTTTTGCTTTCAAATTCAAGATGCCAAAGGCTACTGACTCTGTTACTAACAACCATGACATGCCAGCTATTTGGTTATTGAACGGTAGAATTCCAAGAACTTTGCAATATGGTGAAGAATCCTGTTCTTGTTGGTCCACAGGTTGTGGTGAATTGGATTTGTTCGAAGTTGACAGTGAATCTGATGCTAGTAGTTTGACTAACCACTTGCATGATGGTCAAGGTGGTCACAACCTCTCTAGATGGGGTGGTGGTGGCTCCTCTGAAACTTTTGACAGACCATACAATGATTACTTGACTGCTGTTGTTATCTTTGATGGCTCTAACATTTCTTTGATCCAAGTTGACGACTTTGACTTTGACAGCAGTCTTTCTGCTTCTACAGTCTCTAAATGGTTGTCTGGCAGCGCTACTAAAGCTAATGTTTACGGATCATAATTGTGATCATATTAGAGATTTTCTAGATTTTATTCCCGCTCTTTTCTCTTTTTGATTGGACGGCCTCAAATATTTAATTTGTTATATTTTGTTCTTTTCTCATTTTGTTTGTTTACTGTTTGGGAAACATTTGCATGTTTTCTAGAAGATTTGAAAATTTTTTAATATTATGAGATTTGTCGATTCTTCTAGATTTGCTTCCAGAGAAATATGTAAAAATGTTTTGCCGATAGTGACAACAACTATTTATTAGTTTTTTGGTTTTCGGTTCTGTATATTATTGTATTTTTATTTATTTTATAGCTGGATAAAGAAAGTTTTCTCTTTGTATTAATTTACTTCATTGTAGTCTTCCACAAACGCAACCCACGCCATGGAAAAGTAAATAAACAAATAAGAAGGCTTAGCAAAGTAAACAAACAAGCAACCTTAAGTAATATCAGTAACAATAGCAAAGATACTTTGTATTTCCTATTGTTCTATGTTCCCTGCAGTTGCCTCAACATGAGCCAATGACAAAATTTTTAATCACATTTTTTTTTTGTATTTTTTTTGATTACTTGTTTAGTACCCATATAGTACTTGTTTAGCCGTAAGTAATCCATACAGGCATCCTCAATATGATTTTGTACTCGATCAAGGTCGAGAGTAGAACCTGCCAGTGTAAAAACCTTTTTGTCGTGCCCTCTTTGTGCATTCCAATCTCTTGAGATCCCAGCGTCTGCACGCACAGATATTGGCATCTGAAATACATAATTCAGCTCTACCCAATGGCCTTAAAGTACACATTTATATAGTTTACATTAGCACCACTGATGTAAAGTCTTGAGGTTTCACCAAGCTGTCAAAAATTATGTTTAGCGCAGGAACTGTTTCTTTTACAGTACGATTGATTAATGGAGGGAAGGTAGGACCGTTAACTAAATTAGCGCTTGTGCGCTACAGAAAGATTATGTTGTAGGGGACGTAGCTCTTTATGACGTTGCTAGTAAACTGAATGAGACATATGGTAAGCCGGAATGTTACATATTATAACTTTAACATCATTACAAGGTTTGCCAACGTATAGGTAGCGGAATGAGTTTGCTCATTTACTATTGGATGCACTTCCAGAGCACAGGGTATTTATACCTATATCGTTACAATTAATCTAGGAGGACATAGGTAGATTTTACAACAAGCAATGTCGAATATGATCTTGTTCTGGTTAAAATAGTGGTTCAATTACACTGCCTTAATATCTGAACAAAGAAAAAAGCAAATCATCTCGACATCTCGACATGTTTTTCAAAAAGTATTGAAAGATAGCAATATCTATGCTTTATGGTTCTTTTTCACAAAGCTCTTTACTCAGCATGCTCAGTGCTTTTAGTACAGTTGCAACTTGTTGTCGCTATAGTGCACAAACAAAAGAAAAGTCTAAAAACTCAAGGTAGCCTTAATGTAAGCTCGTTACGCATAGCTCATAGACCGGCATTAAGAATTGAATTTGTCAACATATTCACTGATCCAGTTAGTCAACTTAGTCATGTCAGCCAATTATTCAATCCGCTTTTGAAAAAGTATAAATACGCGTTTTTGAGTCCTTTTGCCTGCAGGCATGCTTTTGTTTACATTTTCCCTTTTTTGGCACTTCAGTTCTTATTTTGTTTTTTTTTCTTTGTTTACGCGGGCTTATTTAGTACAGCTACTTTTTCTGTTGCTGTACAGTGGGGATTTTCATGTGTGTACATAATTACAACAGAGCGTTACGATATCACAAAAAAACAAAAAAAAAAAACAAAAAAAAACAGGAAGAAAAAAGCTGAGCCAGCATAATCATGCTCTAATGAACTATAGTAATATAGTGCACGAGTATGTCTGTGCTAAAATAAACGAGATGAATATAGATGTAGCCTATAGCTGCTTCCAATTCGCGAAGAAATTTTTTGCCCTGTGGCTCCAAATCGAGGCTGTAAATAGATGAAATTGATCGATTCTTGGAGTTAGCTAATCTCAAAATCTATAGATGTCATATTGAATGTTAACGTTTTGATATCATATATGTAAAATACCTTGGCGACTAAACTTCATGTTAGGTATTCAAATATCAATACCTAAAAAAAATTAACAAACAATACAACTTGAATAACCAGTGCAGCTTTTTTCAGTTGTATGTATACATATATATACGCAAGATTTTTATCCTCAAATATTATGATCTGATTTGAGTTACAATAAAAATAAGATACAGCATGTATTGGAATTACTTTTTAACCCACCAGCAGATCTGCTTGCGCAGATACTGGACACCGGTAGCTGTCATTGCACATAACCGAGTTAAAAATTTCTATTCCTAATGTCTCCTTCAGATGCATTCAAATGTTGCTGTAATTGTTCTAAGCAAGATTACTATACATGCTGTATAGCATTTATCCTCACAGCATGACTTTTAGTAAGCTATCGCTGAACTGAACTTCTGTTTTCAGATGGGTGCTACAAAGATCAATTCGATTTATAATTGAGTTTATATTTGTATGAAATAGCAATTGAAAGTTAAGAAAATGTGTGCAAATTTTTTATAATTTTTGATGAGAAGAAAATGTAAGAGATGAAATGGTGAAAAAAAAAGCTTCATAAGAACCGTTAAGCAGAAAAAAGTAATAAAAACAGCATGAATAAAAGGAAAAGTAAAAAATAAATCTAATCAATCCAGTTAAACAAAGCTAAAAGCGAAAAAGCAGAAACGAAAAGAAAAAAAAAATCCCAGCCAAACCAATGAAATGAATCCAATTGCACAATCGTTAAAATGGTTGTATAATTTTACAGTCTATAATAATAACAATTACTTAAAGCAAATTGTTGATCAATGATTCAATCTTGGCTTCCATTTCAGTAACGGACAACTTAACTTTTTCTTCCAAGTCAGCGCCATTCTTTTGAGCAGCAACAACAACGTCTTCTTGTTTGCTCTTGTTGCTACCTTGACCATTCCAGAAACTGGTCAAATCTTCACCAGCACCATTGAAGGCCAAAACATTTGGTGATCCAGTACCAACATCACTCAAAACGTCTTCAGAACCATAAGAGATCAAATTCTTCTTCAATTGAGCTGGGGTAATAGCAGCGGCGTTACCAAATTGAGATTTGTTGTCTGGAAGCAAGGACAAATAGTAAGCTAACAAACCAGCAACGTGTGGAGATGCCATAGAAGTACCAGACAAAGTAGCAGTAGCGGTGTTAGAACCAATGTATGTGGACAAAATGTTCAAACCAGGAGCAAAAATGTCAACGCATTTACCCCAGTTAGAGAAATAAGCTCTGGAATCAGAGATTGTGGATGCACCAACAGTTATAGCACCTTCAGCAGAAGCTGGAGAAGTATTGCAAGCATCTTGATTTTCATTACCAGCGGCAACAGCAAAGTTGATACCGGCTTTAACAGCGGCGTTAACAGCAGCATCCAAAGATGGAGATTTACCACCACCCAAGGACATATTGGCAGAAGAGCCTTTGAATTTGCTGTCGCCTTCTTTAGTTTTCTTGATATAATCTTTAGCAGCAACTTCAACACCCTTAACAACATCAGACATAGTACCACTGCCATTAGCGCCCAACACTTTGACACCTCTAATGTGAACTTTCTTGGCAACACCATAAGTCTTGGAGCCAATAGTACCAGAACAGTGAGTACCATGTCCATTGCCATCAAGAGCACCGTCACCTGGAATATCTTCAATCAATTTGGCTCTACCTTCAAATTCTTTATGAGTGTCTAAAACACCAGTGTCAATAATGTAAGAGATGACACCTTCACCACCTTCATCATCATACAAGTATTTGTTAAAACTACCCAAATTCAAAGCTGATCTGTGAGAGACTCTAGCCAAACCCCATGGAGCGCCATTTTGAGTTTCGAGCTTATCAGCAGTGACAATAGAGTCCTTTTCGATAAAGTCAACCAATGGGTTTTTCTTCAACAATTCAATAGTTGAGTCCAAGAAGTAACCGGCATAACCGCTCAACAAGCCATCAATGTTAAAATCATGCAAAATCCCACCAATGGCATTATTAATAGGGGAAGTAGCGGTGGCGGTAAAGAATTGGTGAGATGGGTCTTGTTCAAACAACTTGCCAGCAGCGGTGAATTGCTCAGATTCCACCCATTCTTTATGGAAGAGAACTTCTTCAGGGGAAATGCCTTTCTTAAAGACAATCATGTAACGGTGAGGAACAATTTGTTTGCCTTGCTTCTCAGCAGAAAAAACTGGGGCATCTTTGTTACCGGAGACAACAGCAGCGGCAAATTTGTCTGTGTTTTCAGACACGGCCTTGTTCTTTGGAGGAGCAACGACGTTTCTTGGTCTTTCGTTGCTGTTTTCTTGGTCTTCAAAGACAAACAAGCTGTTGATGTCTTCCACAGAAGGGATGACCAAAGCGCTAGCGGCAGTAGCAAGGGCAACAGATGCCAAAACAGATTGGGAAAGCTTCATTGTAAAGGGTTTTAGGATTTTAGAAGGTAGAAGAAGAGATTAATATAAAAGAAGAGTTACTTCAAAACAACAACAACTCAAATTGGTGACTTGAAACTGCTGTTTTGCTGTTTTGATGATGTTGAATTGAGACTTCTTGCAGAGGAAGGATGCTGGCGGAGGAGCAGCGATGAGCTTGGTTTATATAGGGTGCTGGCAGAAGGAAAAGGAGGTTTGGGGATGTGCGGGTGTGGCCGTGTGTGGGGGGCGATCCCATTTAGGCGCTTACTTGATTATATCAGCAGATGGGGCGTGTTGCCCTGTCTATGATGTCAGTCACGAGTTAAGAGCGATAAGATCACGGGGTCTTATCACACAGCCTTAGGTGATGAGCGATGACCATCGGCCAGGGTGGCCGCTACAGGGAAGAGATGTTAGCTTAGATATGAAAGGTGTAGTTCATTAGACATTAATTTGGGGGTGATATATACGTAAGCAACATGATCACAAGAGAGGATGATTAATCGGGCAAGAGGACGGGGCGTGATATAGTACAGTAGTGTGTTGACACCAATTTCACATGGCTCTGTGTTTCAATTAATTGATGCTCATCGGCAACTAACAATAGAAATAGAATCAGTTCATGAGACTAGCTATGCAGCTCTCATCAATACAAGATTAATAAAAGCTCATAACTCAACTCCTTAAGCTCCTGACTCTTATTCTTATTGGTGGTAAAGTAATTGACAAACTTAATCAACTTTTTGTGATTGCTTTTCACGTTCAAGTATTCAATTGGAATTTTGTTCTTCTTGCATCTCTTGGTGGCAACAATCAAGAGTTTAAATTTGTTAGCCAAGTACTTTAAGTTAGCCGCGCTCTGATTTGCGACCAACTCCGGAACAATTTGAAGACTAAAGTTCATTAGCAGCGTGTTATTTATTGCGTCTTTCAAATTATCCAAATTAATGTGCTGAGTTAATTTAACAAGAATTTTTTCAACTAGGTACTCCTTAGTGGTATATGCTGCATTCATCGAGTTACTGTAATTATGGTTGTCAAGAAGTACCTGAATGAAATTAGTAAGGGGAGATATTTTCTGATCATTATTGTCTTGGATATGTTTGTTATTGAGTAGCCAAGCATATTCTTCAACCAAGTTGTAAATTCCTTTCAAGGCTAAGTTCTCAAGCAATTGATTATCGTTAGAATATTCATCTTGTGGTGTACTACTAGCGGTAACCAACACTTCTAAATAATTCAGTAAACACATATACTGGATGCACTGAAATTTATCAAACTGAGTTCCGCCTCCAATCAACAGATTCATGATTTCAAAAATAGAAATTTTAACCATTCGCATGGTCACTTGGTCCTCTTGTGTGCTGCCCGGATAAAGCTTGTCATTTGCTTGCAAGATATCATTGAACTTGGATAGGAGAATCGGTAACTTATCAATATATATGATTTTGGCCAATTTTCGCGCTTTTTCTTCTTCAACGTCAATATGATGTTCTTTCATAGCGGCATTATTGTATTGTTGGGCAGCAACTAACAAGCTATTCAAGAAAAAGGTCATACATTGCTGGAATTTCAAGTTGCTGGAACTCAAGTAGTCATTGATCATCATATCAATCAATATCAGATGGTCATCCACAATTATCTCAAATAACTCTTCATCCACAAGTATGAGTCTTCCCAAAATGCCAATAATATTGAATTTGATGCTAATGTTTTCACAGAAGAATTTGTCATTAGCTAACCTTTCTGTAAGAATTTGAAGAAGAATATAATTGAGATCCAACCCACTTAGCAAAAGCAAATCATGTTTGTCGTTATTGTATACAATTTTGTTGATATATTTTATGATGATTTCAATCTTTGATAACTCCAGAGCGGTAGAAATGTAAAGAGATTTTTTGCAGTGCTTCATAATGATACTGTTGGGAGCTATTAGCTGTTTAGTTGTGTTTGACTGTGTATGAGAGAAGAGATTATAAACTAGTTCAAATAAAGGCTTTTCTAGCTTTTGGTTGTTGACGGACTTGAGCAATTTTTCAACAGTGTTAAGAATATTGGTGTCGTGCACTAGTTCTTCAGCTTGCGAGCCATTTTGCAAGGTTGAGCTCAAAAATTGTAAGGACTTGGTGATTAACATGCTGCTCAATTTTTTCGCATCATGCCCACTTATCTTACTATTGTTTTTATCTATGTTTTTGTTGTTTGTCAAACTTTGATCAGAATTCGTCATGAAGTCAACGCTTTGGTTCAAATGGTCAACCATGATTTTTGACATTCCCAATGACATCAAGGTATTATTGATAATTGTTGATTTTAACTCACTTAGCTCACAGATAACAAGCAATGCATGCAATTTGACAAACTCGTTGGAACTGCATCTAGCTTTAGAAAGAATAGTGTTTGTCAAACACGACAATACCACAAACCGATGTTCAATGAATTGGTCAGTAATATACAGTTTCCAAGTTTTTGAGTCATCACATTGCTGCAGCTTCACAATTAAGTTGTAGATATTAAGTAGCAAATTTTCGAGAATCACATCGTTATTAACTGAGGATGTTAATAAAAGTTTGAACGACTTATCAAAAATTTTCTTGAATGTGGTTGGAAATGTTGAGTCTTTGCTTGATATTGAAAGTATAATTTTTTTTAAAAGTTGTAAAACACCGAGTTTAATTTCACTGCTTGAACTTTCTAGCAATGATATTAGATAGTCAATATGAGTACTGCTATTGTTCAATGGAATTTTTGATGGGTCAATATCATAATAGATGCCATTACTGCTATAATGAGCGGTGCTTAATTTTCCACTGCTATTGCTATTGATGATGACTTCCATATTTCAGCTTTTATGCTATTTGCTCTATAAATTATGGCTGTTTTTGTCGTTATTGAGAGTAAATTCAACTATCAAATAACCAGCAATAAAAACTAACGAAAAGACCTGCTACCAAGAACCTTTTTATGTAGCTTGTAAGACTTGTAATATTATTAGTATCCAAAAATACTGATGTTTGGGATCTGCTTCAAGGGCTCTATTTAACCATGCAACTGAATGTGTCCCCTGAGACACACGCAGGATTACGGATGGGTGCATATAAGTTTTATGCTATTTTGCCTTGAGATGCATCATTGTGCGTCAAAATAATTTTTCTTATTGACTGACAATTGGAAATGATGATACACTGGCCAAATAAAATATATGATATTAATCACCAAAGTCTGCAGTCTAAAAACTATCCTTGGTAACTGTTTAGTTTTTCTTCCATTTTTCCCAGATAGAACGCTGCTGGGAAGGAATATCAACTCAGCATTGTGAAGCCTTTACCGAGATGTACCTGCTGCATGTTTACATCGCGGGTCATTAAGGGCTGCCGAACTCTGAAACCAGACTATTTACGAATTTGTTGAACTTGAGAAAAGAGACAATGCTGCATAAAGAAACCATGGGTGTACTATTGAATTATCCTTCCCAAGCTGGTTCGAGTTTAAGTGTTTTCTTTATTCCTTTACAACTTTTTTTTTCTTTAGTTACGTTTCCAGGAGATTTAGCGCAGAGTAAAATATTAAAGAATGCGGAGTAGAGTGCGCATCTGACGTTAACATTAGAGTGGCGAGCTATTACAATTATTATTTCCAAGGATACAAGGTTCTGGAGTAAGATCACTTGACAAAACTATCACCAGGCTCATGCCTCATCTTCAGATCTTTCTGATCCCCATTGAAAACTTGAGCGGTGAGACAAGTACCAGCAAAATCTTACTTTTTTTTCCTGCTCGCAGCCATCTCAGCCCATCCTTGTAGTCGATGTAATTAATGCCGAATCGGACGCTGTAACCATCCATCCACTCGAAATTGTCGAACAGTGACCATGCAAAGTATCCTCGTACATCAACTCCTTGCCTGACATTCCATGACAGTATTTTTTTTATTTTGACGCAGATACTTAACCATTTCGATCCAAATTATATTGAAACAATGAGATATTTGTTGTGATTTCGTCCACTATATTGTCAAGCAATTAATTGATCATCAAAATTACCTTAGGGCTCTCTGAAC
>JXWR01001939.1_pt1 | contig 13970 bp, 7 predicted proteins | sample 315541 | NCBI WGS metagenome assembly JXWR01 (sample SAMN03273951, study PRJNA271842) | soil metagenome | isolation source: rice field ambient CO2 | place: India: CRRI Experimental farm Cuttack,Odisha-753006 | collected 2013-12-17
TTACCAAAAAAAAAAAAAAATAAGATTTTAAAATTAAGAAACGAAACAAGACCGAACTATATAAAGATTCATACCAAATGTCATACAGCAGTGTCTCCGGCAATAACAACCAAAGAAACTCTCGCTCCTTTGGGAAGAACGGCAGCGGGAACTACTCTCACTCTCGCTCTTATTCCCGTTCTAAAGCACCAAACGCTAGTAATAACAATGTCAGCGCTGTTAGTGGCACAAATCTCGGTGCAAATACTAAAATAAAAACTCAGCAGCAATCACAGCCGCAATTGCAACAACAAGCCTCATCCTCACCATCACCATCAGCCTCCACATTTCAAAAATCATCACAATATTCGCAACAGGGCCAGCACCAGCAGCACCAGCACCAGCAACAACAACAACAACAACAACAACAACAACAACAACAACCTTCTGGTGGAAGAGGAGGTTGGGCTGCTGCTGCTAGAGGGTTGACAAAGAAAACAAGCGCCGAAGCTACTGCAAAACTGCCAGCGGCTGAAAAAACAGTGGCTACTACAAAAAACAACACTAAATTTGTCAGTAATACTGCCAGTGAAAAGAAAGGAGATGAAGCTGTAAGTAGTATAAGTGCGAAAGAAAAACAGAATTCAATAGCGAATGGATTTGTCTCCAATGATAGCAACAATAACAACAAGAATAACGACGCTGCGGCCACATCCACCACCGAGCCCGTATCTCCGGTAAGCAAAGATGCATCCAACCAGCCCCCTGTTGGTAAGGCAGCGAAATCGTCTGAGCCAAGTAGTGCTACTGATGCTACAATACCAGCTAGCAAAGCTGAGACCTTGGCTGCTAAATTATCTGGTGCCTCCGCTACGCCGCCATATACCAGTAAAAATGGTGCAGGTGCAGCTACTGGTAAAGCGTCATCCGCCGGTAACTATAATGGTCATATTAACAATTTCAACGCTGCAGAAGTGCAATCATACTTGTCTTCTAAATTTCAAGCGTATTTGAACAAAGCTAAAGAAAACGGTAAAAAGGGTCCAGCTGCAAGAGGTACCAATGATATCAAGATCTACAAGCCTCAGGAAAGCGGGTGGGGTAAGATATCTAGTAGTAGCAAAAAAGGTGGTAGCAAAAGTGAAAGCCATTCAACGGTTGAAATTTTGAATGAGATTGCTAAAGGTCTTTGAAAGATAAGATGAAGCTTAGTTATCGTTAAAGAAACGTGCTTTGAAAACTGAAAATGTACAATGTTGTTTATTGATAATGCATTATGCTGTTTTTGTTGTTGTTTTTTACTGTTGCGTTACCTAATCGCTAATTACATAACTATAGATTATGTAAACTGTTTAAAGTACTGCACGGAATAGAGTTCAAAATAAAAAATCAACCTAAAAATAAAAGACAAAAATTACACGTAAAATACATATAAAAAAAAATTCGAAATAAGAAAGCCTCCAAAAAAAAAAAAAAAAATATTAAAAAAAAAAATAGAGGAAAGGAAATATTTTAATAGAGTGTCAAACACATAAGGACAAACGGGTTAAATCTTTGAAAAAATAGTGGTGAATTTTTGTTGCTTTAACCATGATATGATTTTAAAGTTGAAAGCGTTTATTAGAGCTGTTTTTATATTACTGTTGTATTTATACCACGCTAATTTGATAGTACATCCAGATCCATGCTAGTCGCACATCTAATCGCACATCATCATAGTGTCTTTAATTTATGTTTTTTTGTATTCCATTTTTTTTTTTTTTTTTGTTTGTAACTGGTTTCCATTACAATCCCACGATGTTCATTAAATTTACATTCTCTTATCTCATTTTTTGTCTTCAAAATTTACATTGAACATTACTAACAAATTATAAAGTAGGCTGTTTGTTTGTTTGACTAGCCACACGTTTGCGTACCCACCTACATACTTACTTGCTTATTTACTTATTTACTTGCTTACTTACTTACATTCTATTGGCTATATTGTAGTACGTGTGAAAGCACAAATAAGGAAGTAGACTGGGCTTCTAAGCTAAAGCAAGCCATACTCCGCTGCAAAATTCATTAAGATTTTATTGCCCTGGAAAAGCCTTTGGAACATAAACATTCTCACATGCATACAATGAATACCTTTTTGCGGCCAGTTCTTTTCCATGAATTCATCTTTCAATACTTGGCGTCTATTAACGCTAGTTCTCTGTATTGTTTTTTAAAAATTACAATAATTCAAATTATAAGTCTCAAAGTTCTCGAAAAAGTAATAGTATAAAGAGAAGGAATAAAAATGCCGTGAAATTAATAAACAAGGTACAGTGCAAATCAAATTTGCTGAATCAAGCTGGCTGCGTAAAAGTCTTTATCAGGAAAAGCATGGATTCTACCAAGGACAGACTGGTTTGCTATAAATTGCAGTAAAAGGAATTGTTTTTGTAGGAGTTCAACATAATGAGGTATTTATGTTGAGGCAATATTATGACTTGAAAATTGGTTCTGCGTATAGGCTTTTCCAGCCATTCTTGCTGTATGCATGTTGAATAATTTGTAGGATTACATTCTATGTACCTCAGCTACACAGTTCGGACAACCAAACAGTAAAACATTGAAAGTCACAATCGGCGTTGTGTTGAAATTTTTACAAATGTTCAAAGTACTTTGCGTGAAATATAATAAAAAAAAAAAAATTGTATACAAAATACGTTACTATCGTTAGCTTCTTCTGATGGCTTCAAGCGAAAGAATACTATCTTTGGTTGTTGCTTCAGAATCAACAAGTTTTTGGAAAAGAGCTTTAGCGACTTGCTGAGTGCTAACACTAGGTCTAAGAAGCCTAGAAGCCCCAGGTACGTATTGAGCGGTTTCCAAAAGCTGCTGAACATAATGTCTGACAGAGTGCGGATCCTGTTCATCAAACATGAATCCTGGCCGGAGGATAACATTACTGAAGGACTGTACTTTGTCATTGGCGACACTTCTATCTAAATTCTGTGACAAATTGAGCAAATCATATTCTGCTGCTCTTTTAGAGTCAATGTAGCCTGCTGGTACCACTGGCCAGAAGCCTTTATCTGCGGAAACATAGACGAATTTTGGGTCAGCAACTTCAGTGTTATGCAAATACGTCTGAGCAAGCAGAGTTGCGCTTTGGTGGTTGGTTTTCTCATAAGTGTTCAATTCCCCAGCTGCTGCGGCTGATGTATCAGCGGCTGCAGTGCGATTGCTACTAGCAAAGCCTAAAAATGCATCAAGGAGACTTGTATTGTTGATTGCGTTCTTGTAGTTAACTTTCTCCAAAAGGATGCCGATGGAATGTACTACCACTGAAGCATGTGCAAGATGATGCTTGAAAGTTTCGGGCTGGAAAATGTTAGCCGGCTGCCAATTGACTTTGGAAATCCATTCAGTGTCCCCAGGAACAACTGGCTTTGGAGGATTACCGGAGCGTCTTTGGAGGAGAATAGATAGTTAGTAGACTGAAAAGAGGAATAAACAGGATGGAGTGCGGGGGAGAACATTCAACATACGATAGGGAGACAACGTTGTAGCCATTGAGGACGGCACGCTGGCATATTCTTTTACCGAGAAAACCGTTGCCGCCAAAAACAGTAAGTGACTTAGTGGTAGAGGCCATTGTGAGATGTTGAATTGGTGAGTTGTTGATTGAGTAAAGTCTCGTCAGTATAGACACTGTGAGATGCCTTCTTCCTCTTCACCATCGCTATTGTGTCTAGGCTTGTGGTCGTTAGTCTGCTATTGTGAGTGATTATAGGTCATGTGTACAGTCATGTGATACAACATAGTATACCAAAATAGTGGACCAACCCAAAGGACAGTCAAGTGTTATGAGCCATGTTGTTTTTTATTCCTAAGTGAATCATCAGCCACAGTCTCCCAGTCGTTAAATCGATATCAGCCACATGTGGCGCAAACGGAGCGTCAAATTTTTTCCGTTTCAATTAAAAGAAATCGAAAGTCAATTAGAGCCAATTTACTAAAAACCAGCAGCCAAAAACTAAACTTGAATTTGGATTCGCTTTCTTGCTTTGTGGCCTTGAGAACACCGCTTTCCTTTCTCTTCCTGTCAGACTTACTCGTCTTCTTCACCAGCTACTGCTACTGCTACACCATCTACCATTTACCTCCCCCCTTCATCCACATTACACGCCTACCAGCAGTCTCTCTCGTCGTTGCGCTTTTGCTCTTTTCTTTTCTTTTCTTTTCTTTTCTTCCGCTTTGCCCTGTCTGGCTTTATGTTTTTTTGCTGGCTTCTCCTTTCCTCGGCTATCTGAGCGATGTTTATCTCCCATCTGAACAGCAGTATCATCAATAAAACTAACAACAACGCCCTCAACGCTTCGCACGTCACTGCCATCAGTAATAACTATAATATTCATAACCATAGCAACAATAACAACATTAACAATAACAACAACAACAACAATAATAATAATAATAACAATAATAGTAATACCAATCACAACCACAACAACAACTCTAGCGCCCAAAATAACACTACCCACAACAACTCCAGTTCTTCCGACCTCATATCAAATAATAATGTCTCCATCAACACAGTCGCTACCTCTATAAGTTCTTCCCTCCCTCCAAGCAACATCGCTGATCACATATCGACTTCAACTGTTTTAAATACCAACAACAATAACACCACCGTCAATATTCAGAATAACAATAGTATCAGCGCTAATACCATCACACACAATAACAACAACAACAACAACAAAAACAACAGCAGCAGCGCTATTCCGTCTCAATCTATAAACACCAAAGACCTAGCCTCTGCCACCCCTGTGTACAGGAAAATGACATCCACTCCATCAACAACAACAATAACTTCTCCTCTTGCTTCGACCCCTCCGGTTCCCGCTTCTGCTTCTGCTGCTCCAGATACTCAGCTGCAGCAGCATTTTAGTCAGCAACATTTTGTCGTGAACAAACAACGCCCGGAACAGCAATCTAATTACGAGCAACCGTCAGATGCAAAGTTCAGATCATTGTCGGAGCCCTTCACTTTCCAATATCTGCCAAACATCAACCCTAGTGTCGTACGCGATACAGATGTATCCCCAGAACAATCTCAACGTCAGCAGTACCTACCCCAGCAGCAGCAGCAGCAGCAGCAGCAGCAGCATGCCCCAGCAAATTCACATGAGGAAGCTGCACTTGTCCAGGGTCCAAACATAAAAAGTAGCCAGCCAACACAAACAAACAATACTAGTCTTTACAGTTCAAACACTGGGATCCCAGTTAACGTCAATTCCTCACCGGGAAAAAGCGAATACTTAAGAAGAAAAACATATCCTCAGGAAAATTCCCATATAAATAAATTCAAGTCTGACCATTCTTTACTTAGGCATGGCGTTCTTAAGAGAGAAAATACTCTTAATGATTCTGCAAATCAAGAAATTCAGCGAATGAAGTTCATTATATTAAAAAAGAGAGAAACTAAAAAGAATAAGAAAAACTTCATGGACGATGACAGAGTTTTAATTGGTAATAAGGTGTCTGAGGGCCATTCCAACTACATTATGGCCTATAATATGTTGACAGGTATTCGTGTGGCTGTTTCTAGATGCTCTGGTATCATGAAGCCGCTAAAAGAGCAAGATTTCAAAGCGACTAAAAAATTAACATTTGATATAACTGGCAATGAGTTAACCCCATCCTCGAAATATGACTTTAAGTTTAAGGATTATTCACCTAACGTGTTTAGAGAGCTTCGAGAGTTGTTTGGTTTGGATCCTGCAGATTATTTGGTCTCGTTAACCGCAAAATACATTTTGTCTGAATTAAACTCTCCTGGTAAATCAGGCTCTTTTTTTTACTACTCGAGGGACTACAAATTTATTATCAAAACAATTCATCATGCAGAGCATGTAACTTTGAGAAGAATATTGAAGAATTATCATCAGCATGTGAAGAGTAACCCAAACACCCTTGTTTCTCAATTTTACGGCTTGCATAGATTGAAGATGCCATTAAAGTTCACAAATAAAAAGAGAAAGATTTATTTTATTGTGATGAATAATTTATTTCCACCAAACCGCGAAATTCATAGAACTTATGATTTGAAGGGCTCCCTTTGGAAAAGAGAGACTATGGTTCCGCCAGAGGAAAACGACGAAGTAGTGGCTGAAAATGTGAAGAAAAAATCCAGTAAAAAATTGAAAAAACTCAGCCCTATCTTGAAAGATCAAAACTGGCTTAATAATAATGAGAAATTGAATCTCGGAGAAGTTAAAAAAGAAAGACTTTTAATACAACTCGAGAAAGATGTGGAATTTTTGCAGAAATCTAACATTATGGACTATTCGCTTTTACTTGGTATACATGATGCCAATATTGGAAATGTCAATAGTCAAAACTTTTCAGTGTTTGCGCCAAAGGACGTTACTAGAAATGAAATAACTTTGACGAATCCAATTTCTGTGGACAATCTTTCAAATTTGAGTGTTAACAAACCAAGGGATGACGCCAGTAATCTAAATGACAGCGCATTATTTGATCAAAAATTTTATTTTTACAGTTACGAAAATGGGTTTAGATCTTCTGATGAGAACAATCAGCCGCTGAATGAAATATATTATTTGGGTATAATTGACTGTTTGACTAATTACTCTTGTATTAAGAGAATGGAAACTTTTGTTAAAAGTTTTTATCAAAATAGAAAAGAGATTAGTGCAGTTCCTGCTACAGAATATGGCAACAGATTTTTGGATTTTCTTAAGCAAAGAGCTTTGTTAAAAGACGATGATGTAATTGTCAATGATGCAAATGGGGATGCTGACAAACAAGCCAGTTCTTCGCACCAAACGGCATTAGCACCACCAGCAGTTAGACAGCCATATCACGATTTTGAATCGTATAGAGACGAGGTCGATGAAGACATTCAAAACGAAAAACTTGTTAATTTAAACAAGGAGGGCGAGGAACGTATAGCTCATCAGCTTAACCCTGTCACTGGAGCATCTGTTAATCTCAAGCCGTTATTAGCAAAAAAATCAAGCCTGAACCACCAAGAGCTATTGTTTGCATCTGAGGCAACCACATCTTCTAACAGCAACAGTAACAGCAAAACCAATAGCAACATTGTCACTACTAATAATACCACCACCAACACCGAATCACTTCCATCTGATAACAATAGTATCAACTCCATAAACGAAAAAGTCGACTATGCAAATACAGCTTCTGCCAATACTGTTGCTACTGCTATTAATGCACATGGCGCTTTGGCTGATTCTAGTAGATTTACCGTTGCTTAATTTTCATCAAAAAATTATTAATGACTCTGAATAAGAAAGCAGATTCTAACGAAAGTCGTTTGCATTATGTAATGCACTGTATGCTGTTTTACCTTTTTTTCCTGCATTGGTTATGGTTTTTGGTTTCCTTTTTGCGCTTTAGATATCTCGCATACACTAGACTCTGCATTTGAGGCACTAGAAATTATTTTTTTTTCTTTAGTTTATTTTGATCTTCCCTTTTTTTTTTTTCATCAGTTTTACTTTTGTTTGTTTGTTTCCTATTGGTTGTTGTTAACGTATGTTTATTGTCTTTATTCTTTCTATTTTATTTTTGTATTCAGGATTTTTTTTACTTTGCTTACTTATTCTTTTTACTTCTTGATAAAATTTCTTAAACTTTAATGTTTTCTTTCTCTTGTTAATGCTTTATTATCTTCTTTACATAAATGTTGTTCCTACAGAGTTGTCTCTCCATGGAGTTGTCTTCATAACTTTTCTTACTATTTGCTGTTTTGTTGCAGGACTCCTTCCATCATACTAGAAGTTTTCCTTTTTGAGTACTTTTATATGATAGTTGACTAAAAAATAACATGTTTTTTTTTGAGTTTCTCCGATTTTTAGCTATATGTTACGTTACTTGTTCATTCTTTTGTTATTGTAAAAATAAAAGTTTTCGAAGGAGTAAATCTCATTAACCAAAGCGCCTTATTGCTATTGAGGAGAAGAAGCGTAGGGAAAGATAGCTTTTAAATAAACTTTATGGCCAATATTTATTGGGAATGGGGAAGTTGCAGACCAAATATCCCAATTTACCAGGATGAGAATAATGATAATTGAAAGCATGCTCTATTTTAAAAATTTAAAGTGTGCTGAAGAAACCAAGAATCTGAAATCACGATGATATATTAATAAAGGAAATTTGATTTTTTTTAAAAAAAGAGTTTAGGACAAAAAAAAAGGTATATATACATTTGTCATCTATTTGAGCAGATTAGGCCAGTCCACAATACCGTTGTTACTGTTGTTTTTCTTTATTTACAGTTCATTCTTAGTCGTAAAGCCGATTGCTTATCATAAGTTATGCAGTTCAAGCATACATCAGCTTCAATTTGAGTACATGAGTTGGCTGATTGGCTAGTATACCATCCGTTATTCTTTTGATTAACATTAACAGCTTTTGAACTTTACCGTTTACTGTCATAATTGGTAATTAATATGCATAACAGATCAAGTAAAAGTCAAGTAAAAAAAAAAATGTTGGCTTTGTGATTGTAATATTACTACCAACCTCCTTTATTTACTTCAATCCAAGTCAAAACAATTTATTTTGTTGCTTAATTGTCCAATTTTTTGATTTTTTCAATTGATTTTGAATTGAATGATTCCTTGCAAGATCGTTAACTTTGCTTTGTTTTATATGCTGAGTCAATTTTCACATGATCAAAATACACTAATTCTCAAAAGCCCGCAATGTTGATTTTTCAAAAAAATGTCATCGTCCCCTAATTTTCATTAAAATTCTCTTGATATTACAAAAAGACAATAGACTTTTTTTTTTTTCAAAACATCAAATAGTATCATTGTTTTGCATTTTCTTGCTCATTCTGCTGCTGTGGCTGTGGCTGTGGCTGTGACTGCTCAGCAGCTTTCAATTTGCGCTGCTCTTCCAAATATTTTTGCTCTGCCAACTTGCGCTTTTCAATTACTTCAGGTTTCAAAGTCAATGGTGTAGTTTCTCTAAATGTGACTTTGAAAGGGGTACCTTTGGGCGTACCATCTTCATTAAACTCGATTGGTGGTGGTGGTAGTTTTTTGATGATTTGATAATCGCTAAGAGAATAAAAACCAATGGCAGTACCAAGGGTACAACCAATAAGCACGGCGAAAAATCTTCCAGTAGTGGTTTTGGGCATGATTTGTAATATTTGGGTTTTTTTTTAAAAAATTTGAATGCTAAACAAAAAAAAAACAGCTTATTTGAGGAAAACTGTAAAGTGTGTGCTTATCAATTCGTTGTACGGGGGAGGTGATATTCCACCAAGTTTCTTTAAATTTGAAATAGTTTTTTCGTAATTTGTGGACTCTGACATTTGAGTCCGTAATACTGGTATACTACTACGCAAGTGGTAGATACATGATCTCGCATCAATAGACAGAAATTCTTATATATTAGTTGTGGTATGCTTAGAAGAGGACAATTGGAAAGAATGCGTCACTACAAAAGTAAACTTACATTACGGTTTTCAAAATTTGAAAGAAGGTTTTTCTCATTTTTGGGTATCAGCAGTTTTTAGATGAATGCCCGATTTATGATGCAAATAAATGGAAAGAAAGTAGATGGAAAGGGAAGTGAGGTTTTCCCAAGATGTTAGTACACAAGTAAGACTTGTGTAACGAAGAAGAATAGAACGAAAAAATAACATGATGATAAGTAAACAAGTGATTAAAAGAAGTGTTGGAGAATTTTAAATGAAGAGGAAGAGAAAAATCAAACGAAAAATACAAGAAAAATCATGAAAGTTCACATTTAACTGATCTGATCACCACAATTTGAATGAATCGCCCTGTTTTGGCAAATAGTGAACATCACCTTGGCAAGTTGATTTGGTCAAAGTATCCATTTTGACAAAATTTTGGCTCAACAATGAACCTTGAACATGATGCATGTACCAGACTTCGCTTAAAATGGTGTGGTTAGTACACCCAACAAACACTTTGTAACCAAATGCTTTTTCCAATGCACTTTCAATGTCCTCAGCTTTGTAAGTTTGACTATAAGATGGTACGATCCCTGCATTAGCTAACCAAGTAAAAGTTGGTAATTCATGGTATTGTCTGACAGACATTTTGAAGAAATCTACCACGTTCAGGCCATTAGTATAGTTGGAACCATAACAACTTGGCTTAATGGTGGACATACAAGTACCATGTTTGTTGAACTCATGCAACCAAAAGTCTTTATTAGTACCGTTATTATTCAACCAAAATTGGTTCATGTAGTTAACGAGCTTATCTTCGCCATGGTCCAAAAGAATTTTTTCAACATCATCAACTTCTGTATTTTCAAAATTGCAAAATTGGCCATAAGTACCGTCACAATTATCTGGCCATGATCCATGGATGGTCCAACTATGGGATGGACTGTTTGGCACATCCGTGTTCCACAACTGGGTGAAAAGTACAACACCACCTGGGCTTTCAACACAACAGGAATCCACATTAGATGCAGTGCTATTATCGAAAGAGCAAGAAAGAAGTTCTTGGCTGCTGGAACACTTTGATTTGGTGGTGAATAAATCCACATAGTTTTGCCAGCCCGGGGTGACGATAGGTTTGGCGAATGCGTTACTGGCAGAGGTCAAAAGGGCAAGAGCAAGAGTGGAGTACTGCATTGTGGTGATAGTGGTGTTGGAAATTTTTGAGAGCTGTTCTTCAGGGAATAATTCGATTGAAAATAGTGACAAGTGCCAGAAAGATAGGCCCAACAGCGATCCTTTATACTAGAGTTTTAATGGTGTACGCTTATCGTAGTATTTCCTCTGCAGGAAAGTGCCTCGAGGGCAACGTGCGATAAAGGAAGCAAAAAAAAAAACATAAGAAAAAAATAAATAACAATACAGACAAAACTTTAGTCACAGCCCAATGCAAACCGGCGAATGGGCAGTAAGTTGCAGCAATGTAGTGGGAATGAGGAGTGTTAGTTGAAAAGATGGAGTTTACTTGGATCTGCGCTGTGCTAGTGCAGACTATTTTAGATGAAAGAGGCACAAATTTCGACGGCAAGCGATGGCCATGCAGGATAAACAATGGCACTACGAATTAATTTAACAATATCATAAGTGCAAACAGCCTAAAACAGTATAGTTTCGGTGCCATATAAACCATTTATATCCTGTCGACATTGTAAACGAAATGAATGTAGTGGGTTATCGCCGCAGACCGTTGGGGGTTTCCTCGGAACAATACAACCAGCAGCCACAATATAGATTAGATATATTGTGGATTGTGGATGACAGTACTGCCAATAGCACAGATACATACAGTATAAACACGCAAGATGAGTGCAGTTTGTTAAAGGTCCTCTAAGAGAACTGCAATGCTGAAGGGATGTAACTACTCTGTTGGGAGAACTGGCTTCGATCAGAACTTATCAGAATAGCAATTACAGTTGGACAACCCACATGGCTGCGGCTCTTTCCACATTCTCTTGTCGGCGGAATTCACCAGCAGCCTCGCAACGTTCTTACCAATTCTGGAAACACCAACGATACTGCGTCAAGGACTCTTTTGCAGTATCCGTGGCAGGATGTGTAGCTAGCATGGTAGAAGTATTCTTAATCATTTCCTGCTGTTTATAGATGGCCTTCATAGAGATTAGTGTGTGTAATAAGATATATGATAGACGCATCGTATATGTATATATACGACTCTGTAAAAGATAACCCTCGCAACTCAAGAGTTCCGGTAAAAATTCACATGACTAGACATCTATACACCTTATATAGACACCCAAACACCATGAAGAACGAGATCGCGAGCTTGACATCTGAAGCTTAGATACACCAGAGTACAGCATGACATCAAGGGAAAACAGAGAACTTGGTAAGTAGGTGGATCACCACACGCTAGCACATAATTCCACTCATTTCGCAAAACATACCTTCCAATGGTGAAACTATCGCCGCTCAAATTCGATATCCATCTGGTTGCTTCTGCCTGTTTAAATGACTTGTTGGCCATCCTTGGCTCCATCTCTGGCACAAGACACATCCTCATCTTGGAAAAGGCCCTCAGCAGCAGACTCAATCTCTTGACGCCATTCAATGTCTTGAAAGAAAAGGGCAACATTGTTAGTGTTCTATGGTTAGAAGACGACATAAACAAAAATATTAACTTGACCAATTTGAACTTGAACAGCTTTGTCTTGCTTTGTAGTAACCATATCACCAATGCAGAGTTGGTTGACAGGAAGGTCAAAGAATTGATCTTGATAAATCCAAACTTCAATATCTCAGGAATCATTGTCGACGAAGTCAGCAAAAGTTTTGAGTTCAAACTAGAGCAGCTAGGCACAAAGGGCGAAATTCAATTGTATTCATGGGACTTGAAACCAACTATTCTTGATGATAATATACTTTCCTTGGAATTGTTTGATGATGGCGACGATAACAATAATGGTAGATCATCAAATACAATCAAAGATATTTACTTGCGCAACATTGATGAGCCAGTATTCAAATTATCAAAGAGCTTACTCAATTTAATCAAATTATTCCCAAATTTGATAAAGTTCAACAACATTCTTCTCAAAGGTAATAAAGCTATTGAGTTTTACGATATATTCAAAAACTTGAGAAACGAGTATCTTAGCGCATTGAACCCAGTACAGCGCAAACAAGAAGAAATGTTTGAGAGAGCAAACTACTTGAGCAGCAGCAATAATATTGCAAACGGCAGAAATAATCATAGATTCAATTCTTCTGCTGTACAAAATGACGGTGATCAATTCATTGATCTAATAGTATTAGAAAGAAGTCTTGACTTTGTTACTCCACTTTTGAACCAATTGACATATTTAGGCTTGATTGACGAATTCTATGGTTTCAAATCAAATGCTGTGCACTTAGGCAAGGATTTCATTGTCAGTGATGACCATGCAAAACAAAAGAATGATCAACAGCCAACCGCTGCAACATCAACATCGACCAACAATAATAACAATGCCAAACCGGTGGACAAAATCAATTTTAGTTTCAAAGAAGACGAAATTCTTGCAAAGATAAAAGACTTGAATTTTGCCGCAGTAGGACCAATTTTAAACACATACGCCAAAGCCTTACAGTCAGAATTTGACGCTAGACATAACGTGAAAAAAATCTCTGAAGTGAAAGAATTTGTCGGTAAGCTTTCTGTACTACAACGAAACCAGCATTTTTTGAAAAATCATACTGTACTTGCGGAAAACATATTGTTAAAGGCTAAGGGTAATCCAAGCAATGATGAGACCAGCCCAGACTTGCAAGTATTTCAAGAAGACGAAGATGAAGAACAAAATGAAAATCTTTTCTCTCAATGTTTGGAACTACAACAAAGTTTGTTAGACAATTATTATGATTACAAAAAAGCTACAGAATTAATTATAAATTTGATTCATCATGGTTTAAGCGTGACAGAAACCCTTAGATTATGCTGTTTGCTATCTAAAGTGAAAAACGGAGTAAATGAAAAAAACTACTATTTACTTAAAAACGAAATAATTACCAATTTTGGCATCAAGCATTTAATAACCTTACAAAATTTGAAAAAAATGAAGTTGTTTTACATTAAAGAATCTTCTGGTGCTAGCATGTACTTGTTACCCACTGGCGCCTCCGCTAATCATGACAAAGACAATAATGAAGACAGCAACGAAGCTAGCGTGTCATACTTGAAGAACTTCACCGGTGTAAAAAACTACCTTAACTTGACCCCAAACTTTGACGAATTAGAAGCTGCTGAAAGCAATGCGGTTAATAACACTAGCAATACTATCCGCACCGATGATCCGGAAAACCCACCAGATGCATCATTCGCTTTCCCTAATTATGTGCCAATAACCACTAGACTTGTCCAAGCAGCTTATGACCGAAGTTTCATTGACAGTTCTCTTTCTTCATACTTGCTGAAGTCTTCATCTCGATATTTATCGAAATTTGCTTCTTGGAAAGGAACTGATGATCTATGGCGATT
>JXWR01003929.1_pt1 | contig 13941 bp, 5 predicted proteins | sample 315541 | NCBI WGS metagenome assembly JXWR01 (sample SAMN03273951, study PRJNA271842) | soil metagenome | isolation source: rice field ambient CO2 | place: India: CRRI Experimental farm Cuttack,Odisha-753006 | collected 2013-12-17
TACCTATCACCATTGTTCCAGCTTATTTATCATTGAAAATTCACGTGATCGCAATATTCCGTCAGGAGTGATAAATACACGAAAATTTTTCTTTTTTTTCGGTATTTTCAGTTTTCTTTTTTGCTAGTCAGCTAACGATATAATTGATCAGTGGTAATCCAAACTTGTTAGTCATCGTAGTGCTCTTGCTCTAGATTCCGCGGAACGACAACGTCTTATCGGTCACTATAAATATAAATCAGTCCACCCCAGTCCAGTCCATCCAGTCCAGTCCAGTCCAGTACAACACTGGCATTCACACAGCACAACACAATCCACCATACCATGGCTAACATTGAGATCCAGCCAAGCTTGGAAAGCTTGATCCAAACCATCAAAAATGACCGCTTGACCCACTCCAGCGACGAGATCCCAAACTTGTACCCAATCTACGCCTACGTCCTCAACGACTCGTTGACGCCCCACATTGCGTACTTGAAGCTCAGCAACCCGGAAAACAAAATCAACAACGGCCTCAAGTCACCCAGCTTCCTCTTTGAGAGCGCCATCAACGGGGACCAGATCGACAGATACTCCTTCATTGGGGTCAATCCATACAAGACCATCAAAACCGGCGCCAGCGGCAGCTTTGGCAGCCAGTCGCAGCAGCCACGGTTGTCCAACGAGGAGATTGGCGAGGAAGTGGACCCTTTGAGCTTGCTAGAGACCAACTTGAAGCACTTTAGACAAGCGCAGTTGCCCGGGGTGCCAAAACTCAGCGGCGGCGCCATTGGGTACATTTCGTATGACTGCGTAAAGTATTTCGAGCCAAAGACCAAAAAGCCGTTGAAGGACGTGTTGAAGTTGCCGGAGTCCTACTTGATGCTCTTCAACGTCATTGTGGCCTTTGACAATGTCTACCAGAGGTTGCAAATCATCAACAACGTTGCAGTCGACCCAAAAGACGACGTGCAAACCATCACCGCAAAGTACCACAAGCTCTCCCAGGAAATCAAAATCATCAAAGACGTGTTGTTGAACGACCAGGTCGTCTTCCCGGCCCAGCCGCCAATCAAGCTGGACCAGACCTTCACCTCCAACATTGGCCAAGAAGGGTACGAGAACCACGTCAAGACCTTGAAGCAGCATATCTTGAAGGGCGACATTATCCAAGCAGTCCCATCGCAGAGAATCGCTAGACCTACAACCTTGCACCCGTTCAACATCTACAGACACTTGCGGACCGTCAACCCGTCCCCGTACTTGTTCTACATTGACTACTTGGGCTTCCAGCTCATTGGCGCGTCGCCGGAGCTCTTGGTGAAGTCAAACAACGTCGACAAGGTAGTAACGCATCCGATTGCCGGCACCATCAAGAGAGGCAAGACTCCCGAGGAAGACGACGCGCTAGCCACCGAGCTCAAGTCGTCCTTGAAGGACCGCTCCGAGCACATCATGTTGGTGGACTTGGCCAGAAACGACATCAACCGAATCTGCGATCCATTGACGACCAACGTTGACCGTCTTTTGAGCGTCGAGCGCTTCTCCCATGTGATGCACTTGGTCTCTGAAGTCAGCGGCACTTTGCGGCCAGACAAGACCAGGTTCGACGCATTCAGATCCATCTTCCCAGCAGGAACCGTCTCGGGGGCCCCGAAGGTCAAGGCCATGGAACTCATTGGGGAGTTGGAAAAGGAAAAAAGAGGCGTCTACGCAGGAGCAGTGGGCCACTGGGGGTACGATGGAAAGACCATGGATACTTGCATTGCCCTAAGAACCATGGTGTACAAGGACGGCGTGGCGTACTTGCAAGCTGGTGGCGGGATTGTCCATGATTCTGATCCGTTCGATGAGTACATTGAGACCATGAATAAGATGAAGGCCAACAACAACACAATTTTGGAAGCTGAAAAGATTTGGATCAGCAAGCTTGCAGGTGCTGATGGTGATAGCAGCAGCAAGGACCTCTGAACAGCCTGTCTGAACCGGGCAGCCAATGGATACTGCAGTCCCCACCCCCATCCCAGTGTCCAAACTACTACTGTATTTATGAAGTAATAAACGAATGGAAAAAACGTATAGCATGAATTTGTACTTTAGGGTTTGTTTGTTTGTTTGTTTGTTTGTTTTTTTTGTTTCTTGTCTTTTGAGACACAACTAGATTTCGTAGTAGTAGTAGTAAAGTCTACACCAACTACATAGACAACAACGGCCAATAGAACTACTGAATTCAGAACACAAGAAAACACGATTTTTACTGCATTTTATTTATTTTTTTTATTAGAGAGAAAACTTACAATACAACATGAGCTCAGACGCTCAGTAATTATAAATCTAAAATAAATAAAACAAAACTAGATGGACAAAGAAAAAAAGTCAAACGTCTCTGCTACTGCTGCTGCTGCCCATGTCATAGGCAGGCAAAAGTTGAACGTTACCGCCAACATTTCTGCCTCCTTTGTGACCATGACCAGAATGCTGCAACTGCTCGCTCAACTCAACAATAGGGAACGCTGAGTGGAACTGCATTTCCACTGGCGATATAGGCGAGGCAAGTCCGCTGGCACCGTTCATCTTAGCATCGCCCATACCTGGGCCATTGTACTGGAGCTTCATATTAGGAACGGTAAACATTTCTCTGTTCTGGTTAATGGTGGACAACCGCACTGGGGTGTGTGCCTGTGGCGGTGGCGGCATCATTTGCTGCTGCTGCTGCTGCTGCTGCTGCTGCGCAAAACTAAAGTTGTGGTTAAACTCTGAATCAATTGGAGAGAATTGCATATTGCTGCCAGCACCATTGCTGTGCGGGTGGTAGGTTGGTGGCGATCTCATCATGTTTTGCTTGTACATTGGAGAGCCGTTATTGTAACTAATATTCAAGGACTGAGAGTGGAAATGTCTCTTATTGATGTTACTATTATTGTTGTTGCTGCTGCTGCTGTTGCTGCTGCTGTTGCCGTTCATGGCAATGTTGAGGGCATTAGCATTGTTGTTGTTGTGGTGGTGGTGGTGGTGGTGTTTGTTGTTGTTGTTGTTGTTGTTGTTGCTGCCACCGCTGCCACCGCCCAAGCTTGGAGAGTTTCTTTTTAAATCAATAAGATTATACGTCAAGTCAATGGTTTCCTTATCAATCACTTTGAAATCATAATCTTTCAAAAACTTTTCCAACGCTTCGATTGCCGCTTGTGAATCCTTCATATCATTGCACGTCAAGACGATTTCACTATCATTAAGCACTTTGATTTCAGTGTTCAAAAATATGTTGAATGGCACAACAATCTTGTTCAAGAACTCCTCGTTAGAATGGCTAATAATTTTGTTGGCCTTGAAGCTGTTTGACACTGGTGAGCTGATGGTCAACTTTATTTCTCTGGCAATATTTTTAGCAAGCAACTTGAACGCCTCAATAGAGCTCTTGGTATCAATTCCCTTCACATCAATGATGTCATAAAAGTGGGACGAACTAGCAAAAGCAGCAGTAGTATTGTTGTTGCAGCTAGGAGTGATGTTGATAGCACCAGAAGCTGCTGCTGCAACTGACTGGCTAGGAATTATTCCTGAAGAAGCAATTTTCAAAAATTCAATTGGGAAATTGATAAAACTGTTGGTTTTCTTTTCAATCTCATTGATAGCGCTTCCATGGAAATTGTTCAAAAACAATTTGTACTGGTTCTCAGAAATTCTAAAATTAATAAAATTAAGCTCCTGACAATTCTTTACCAACATTTCAAGCTCCTGTTTGACCCTTGGTATATTAGTGGCGTTCTTCTTTGGACACTTGACCAACACATTATCAAATCTTTTGAAACTTATCAAATCCTGCTTCAACTCAAAGGTGTTTGAAAATTTAATGAAAACATTATATTTTCTCATAATCGACTGGATCAAGTTGCCTCCAATACCAATGATTTGTCTATGGTAAATTTCAGGAATGTAGAAGGACAACTCAGATGGAAATTCTAACTCAAGCAATCTTAAGCCAATTTCCAAGTTTTTAGTGCTGTCGCTGGAGATCTGGATCAAGAAATTGTACTCATTGACAGATTTGAACGTTATCAGGGTGGAAGTCTGATTCATGATCTTTATTAATTTACCATTCTTTTTACCACAAATAAACTCTTTTTCGGCATTGAGCAATTCGATATTGAAGCGGTATTGGAAAGCACAGCTATTAGCAATGCTGATAACTTCATTGGTCAAGCTGGACAAACGGTTATTGAAGTCAAGCTCCTCGCCAAAAGTTTGGCTACCGTTTTCGTCGTCATCATCATTGTTGTTTTGACTAATAAAAGAGTCGGTTTGTGCTTTGAACATTTGCAAAGCATCCTTCACATTACTGGTTTTGCCAATTATCTTGTAATTCAATTTTTGATTTTCCAGTAAAATCAAGGTATTGGTAGCGTTACTGATTTGCGCTAAAGCTTCAAAGACCTTTTCCTTGTCAACCACATCACCGTCATCATTGTTATCATTGTTGCTAACAATGCTGATTTCTAATTCATAAATTTCACTCTGCAATTCCATAAGCTGCTTCAATGTTTTTTCAACAAAAGTCTCATTCATGGCTTGAACCCTAACTGTATCGCTGTCGGAAAAGGCATCAGGGAATTGTACAAAAGATCCATTGTTGTACATGATTTCATTAATGGAATTCTTCATGTTAGCCAACATATGGTTCAACTTTGTTTTGCTGATTCTAATGTCCTTGAAGAAAACCGTTGATGCTGCTCTATCTTTGAGCTTCTTGAGCATAAATTTGGCATGTAACACTTGGGATTGTGCTCCAGCCAAGAATATTCTGTTGTTATTATCGTGCTTGGCAAATTTTGAGTTACTGGCATTCAACAACCCAGGAATGTAAATGAAAATTCCTGTTTGCTTTATGATGTTTTTGAAATTGTCCAAGTTGATGCCACCAATCAAATTGATCATACTCAAATCAACAGAAATTGAGTCAACAAATAAGTTTTTGAAATCATCAATGAGTAATTTGCATCTTAGTTCAGCTCCGGAAACAGCAGCTTCGCTTCCGAGAATCTGCAAGAAATATCCGCTCGTATTGTTACCTTTGTTGCTGTTTTTTTTATTAAAGGTGTTCAGGTTGGTATCAAAGAAAATCTCCACATTGAAAAACTTCGATATGGAGTTAAGCTCATTAAGAAAGCTAGTATTGACTTTAGATGTTGCAACGTCCATCAAGTAGTCGTGAACAAAGCTTTGAGTTAAGCTGATTTTTTTGATGGCATAATTGTCAGTGTGTGCTAAAAGATCAAATTTTGTTTTGTAAAGGGACTCTAATGAAGCACTTGAAATAGAAACGCACTGGTATCCTGCGTTAGTGTTATCATTGGGCAAAATCTCAACTTTGGAATCCTGGCCATTAACAGCAATAAACTCTTCCACCATATTCAAGTTATTGGCAAAATATTTTCCAGTATGTTGATCAGGTTTCCAAAAATTAGCATTGCTGGTTTGGTATATGATAGATTGACGATTAGTGTAAGTTGGTTTAGCAAAAATCGTTGCCTTTAATGGAAGAACGACAAAATAATTAGTGGAAGTATCGAGAAGTGGCTTTTGCGTCGATGATGACGATGATGATGTTGATGATGATGGTGCTAATGACCCCGGGGACAATGTGTGGTATTCAACAGCTGAACTGACTTTTTGTGCAGCAGGAGCAGCAGGAATCACCACTTCTTGAATTTGCTTAATAGCACCAGAGTTTTTCTTTAAGTTGGAGTTTCTTCTGTACTTGTTGGTAATTTCTGAAAGAATCCCATTACTGTTTCCGTTGTTGTCAAATCTGCGTCCAAAAGCAGCATTACTGTTATGATTAGACAGTTTCAAGCTCAAGTTACCCAAAATGTTGTTGCTTCTGCCACTATAGTTGCTGTTAACGTTGGCAATATGATTAGAAGAAGCATTGCTGTTGTCAAAATCGCTGTGGATAAATGGGGCAGTGTTGGTGTTGCTCGTGCTATAGTAAGCAAAGTGATCGTAATTAACCATGTTGAAAGAGTTGTTTGTGAAAAGCTTTTTTGTTGTTGTCCTGTAGTAAATGGAAGATAGATGGTAGGTAGGTAGGTAGGTAGGTAGTCAAAGGGTATCAATATAAACAGAAGTTAACGTCAATTAGAAAAAGTAGTTTTCTGACTAGTCAGTTTTTTTTTTGTTGTTGTTATTGTTGTAGATGGTATCAAAGGAAGTACAAATATCAACTTGTCTCTCTAGTATCGCTGTCGATGTGACAAATTTATTAGTGCAGAAAGTGAGACAAAAAAATGCAAAATTTCGAATTAGAAAAGGAAGCCAGAACGAAAAACCAAGCCAAGTAGAGCACAGAAGACAGCTTAAGTATAAATGAATATCAATCTTTCCCATGTCACCGAGCATCTGCTTTTGTTTTGGCCTGTTGCCTAAATTTGACAACTCGAGGCTGTTTTCGTTCACTGCAGGCAGGCAGCACTGCTGCAGCAAGGAATAACAAACAATTATTTGTTTGGAACTTTCCTAAAATGGGAGCCTCACCTGACTTAAATTTCCGTTTTGAGTAATCGCAAAACAAACATCGATAATTTCAAAATAGACCATCATTGTGGGTGTTTAGAGATGTATAAAGATTCTTATGTTTTTTTTTTTTTTTGTTGTTGTTGTTGTTGTTAATTGTTTGATTGTTTGACTATTTAGCTTCTTGTGCTGTTTATGGGTGCGTCTTTATGTGGCTCAATTGACCTTCCCACTATCCATCCTCAATTTGGTTATTAGCTAACAAAAGCGCAAGAAGCCAGAGTCATTTTGTTCAGCGATCAGCGCTGACGCATCATAAACTTCATTTGATGATAATGTTTTACACTGTATCCTTGCTGTTGTTGATAATATATCATGCTGAAGATGAGCTGCAATGAAGCTAATGGCAGTTATGTAAACATACTGGTACGTATTCAATCTAGCTCATGCCACTTCTATATATAGCATTCTGGAACAAAATTTGTCAAGTGATGCCTTGACTTGTAAAATTACCATCTAAAGAGTCAAACTGTAACTTTTTCAACTTCTGTTTACATTTTATGAGCATGTCATATACTTTAGCATGGTAGAAATTCCGAATATGGACTATCATAGTAAGACAAGCAAGGATTCTAAGCTCGTGCAATAAATCATACTTATATAGCTACAATGGCGGTTTCCGTAAACATAATCATGTCAGCTGAATTAGGCAAGTAGCCAAGACTTTAAAGTGCCAGTGCCAGGGGTATCTAATCTATATATCAAAGTTTTTCGAGACGACTGCTGTTTGATTTTTCCAACGACATTATAATTTTTTTATTCATGTCATTTTTTCGCAGATCATGATATGATGAATTTCAACAATCAATCGGCATTTATAAAGAAACATTCACTTGAATTAAAGGGTCATCAATTCTAGTCCACAATCGGTGCTCTTTTGATGTCGTCTGTTTTGCGAACCCGTCTGCATTCACAATCCCACAGAGAAGCTTTTCTTTTTTTGTCCATATTTTTTTCAAATTTGCGCACCTTAAAAGCAAAGATGCTAAACATTTATTGACAGGAAAATAAAATCCCCCGTAAGCGAAAAACAAAAGGAAGGAAGGAAAAAAGGTAGAAGTCTAGTGCGGAAAGAAGTAAGAATAATATAAAGGAAATTTTCTTTCTAAGCAAAGTTGTGGTAACGCTTGAATCTCTCTATAATGTCTAGCCAACTATATTTTTTATAGAGAATATTCTGAAACACAAGTCTAGGCAATAACATGTTTAGCCACGATGCAATAGTAGAGGCCCTACCCCTGTTAACATTGAAAGGTGTATTTTTGTTTGCCAAATCATTCACCAATTTCAAAGCCATGTCTTCTGGTGTGGTACTTTTAGCCTTATTAGAATACACTCTGGACTCTATTTCCGCATTGACGTTAGTACCATCATGGAAATTAAATAATGCCTTTTCATCTGGTAGTAAAGTAGCAGAACTGGAAAAATCAGTGTTGACAGCACCAATGGTAACATGGATGATTTTCACTCCAAGCGGTTTCAACTCCAAATCGAGACAGTTTGCGTACTGAAGCAATGCCGCTTTAGAGGAACAGTAGGCTGACAAGAGGGGAGCAGCGGCGAAATGGAAAATCGAGCCAGAGAAAGCAATTGTGCCTTTGGCCTTTATCACAAGTGGTGCAAATTCTTTGGTGATCCTCATTGGTGATAATAGATTCACATCATAGGCGTATTTGAGCTTTTCTGGATCAAAATCAATGGTGGCTGCACAGTATGGAAATCCGGCATTGTGGAAGAGTAAGTCCAACGTACCTTCATTTTCTTTGGCAATGAGGCTTTTTATTTCTTGAGTTTTGTCACTGTCTGTAACATCACACTGGAATACCTGAACCCCAAATTCTTTCAAAGGTTCCATCCTTTCTACTCTCCTTCCAAGAGCATAAACTTTGAATCCGTTGAGGGCCAAATGCTTTGCTAAATAGAATCCGATCCCCGAAGTTGCACCGGTGACAAGAGCTGATTTCTGGGGAGTTTTCTGGTCAAATGACATGTTGTATCGTACGGCTTTAGCTTATTATTGTTTGATTGCTTTTGTCCTTTTTTGCCTTTTTTTTTTTCGTGAAAAGAGGTATTTATTTTTTGGGGGATAAAGTGTATATTCTGAGAAAATTTTGAACATTGCAATAAAAATAACTTTTTTGAGGAACTGGACATAATTATATATTGTGGTGTTGGTGCTCGAAAATGTTTCGCATTGCAGAGATTCGTGTTGCCGCAGTTCAAAAGCTTAAACATGGTCCGAGTCTAGTAAAGACATACTGCAAAACATCTAAATTTTGTAACAGTTTTTGAAACGCTGGACAAGATAATACCGTGAGATGCTTTAGCGCTCAAAATAAGCTACAGTGCACTTATGAGTACAAAAGGAAATTGGCACTAAAATTAGGCTAACAAAAGTGAAATTCCTCAAGATGGTATGCATGCAGCGAGAGAGGTCTGGCAAATGGAAAGCAAAAGAAAAGAAAAGACAGAGATATTTTTTCTAGATATCAGTAGTAATGGCACTAAATATGCAGAGAGCGTTCAATAGTGTATAAGACAGCATGCATGTACAGAAACAAGAGCAAGCACTCGCTGTGATCTTATAATACTCAAAACTCAAGATGCCGTGGCCCTCGGGCAGAGCCCATGTAATGTTGGCCCATTTTTGCGGTCTGCCATGCAAGCCCGACGCAGATAAATGCATACGCGTGCATGTAAGTGCTTCGATTCGATTTGATTTAATTCCTCACTTCTCGTTTCTCGAGACCACGAGCAGGTCTGCACAATTGCATTCAACAATCTAATCAAAAGCATGAAGCAAAGATTCGACAAATACGAGCAGGCTTGGAATTTTTAGTGAGCGGACAGACTTTAATAGAGCTTTCTGTAGAATGGCATGTGTATACACATGTCTGTGAAGCCCCTTTTTTCCGCAGACGGCAAACTTTAGTGTTTTCAAGTTTGACCTGTCCGTCTATCAAACATCTAGTATGGTCTCTGGTACAGTTTGTGATCACGTATATGTGTGTGACTGTTTTATGAAAGAACTCCATGGCTCTTGGGGCCAGTAAATGGCGTGTCGTCTGTTAAGTAAAAAAGAGAATCGTTGAGAGAGAAAATAAAACTTGCTATATTATAAGACAACCTCAATGAGCTCGCCAAATTTGCCCCTTGAGATTAGGTTTTGCTCGACAAGAACGGTCAGATCTTACATGCGTACAGTGCGTTAGACGGTCAACTATATTGCACTTTGCAGGAATGTGAATAGGACTAATTGAATTATTACGGATAACAGCATGCGTATGGTTGGGTACTTTATGTGCTCGGGAATCTAACCTTTAATTTCAACAGATTAAAATTCCATTGTAAAAAAAATTGCTTTAGTTTTTTTTTTCATTTTTTACTGCAGCGTTGTAGATTGCAACTTGTAGCATATGTCCCGTAATCTCTTTTTACATAGCAATATGTCTATTTTTATTGTTGATCAATTTTGTGCATGGTGAATAGACGGATCATACTAAGGTTTCTGAATACAAAAGCATCAGTTTCAAGATTCCTATAATCACACCATCGTTCATAGTATACAACAAACAGTGAGTAAAAAAACAAAACATATGGGAAGCATGTCTTGCCAAAAAGTATTATTTTTGGACGCTTTATGAATATATGCTTACTATCATCATTGTTTTGGTCGTTTTAACAGAATTATAAGAGTTCGGTGAGATACGGCTTGATTAATCATTAACTTAAGACCTTCATTCCTCTATTGGTTTAATGTTTACCGTGAGATTAAAATTAATTAGCTGGTGGCGTGACTTTTAGTCTCAAGCAATTAATTCACACAGTGACACTTGCAAAAACTTTGAATTGCCTTGGTCTGGAGTAGCTTCTTGTGCTCAATTATGAGTTTATTCCGTTACATATATTAAAATTTTGCCGTCGTTTGTGGTTTACTTCTGATGTTTTTTTTTTTTTTTTTTCAAAAATCATTTTTGCTTCTTTATCTTGATTTTTATCATTGGTAAAAACTACAACTGCGGTTTAGTGTCTGTCCTGCGCCTCTCGCGGGTTTTTCTTCACAGCCCAGATAGGCCTATAGCAGTGTCTTTCTTTTATAGCACCACAGTTCTTTTTTGGCATCAAATGTTTGAAAAATTCCTACGGCCAAACATATTCGACAGCTCGTTTAAACCTATCTCAACTTGAACTTAAGTGGTGGATTTATGATTATACTGCAGAGTCCAAAAACTAGGTATCGCTGTACAGCCTACCATCCATCGCAGTGTTACATGCTTACTTAAATGTTGAATCATGAAACAATGTTCATTTAACTTTACGGAGAAGGAGCATTGCCGCCTAAAATGAAAGTTGAAAACGAAAAAAAAAAAAGGAAGGATGCAAGAGATATATCCTAAAATCAACTTTGTCTGTCCTCCTGTTTTATAGTTCAAGCATAAGCTTACCTCCTCTTGTTCCATCTTCACTGCCATGGAACCTGTCAACGCCTCGCTTTGATGCTGGATTAGTGTTAGATCTCTGCGCAACAGTTCGCACAGCCCGCCCGCACAGCCCAGAAACTGCTATAAACACCTCAGAAAATGGCTGTAGCTGTGACAAATTGCTTAGTAATTTACTCCAAATCCGCTTTAGATCCACACTGCACGTGAGACGTGTCTTACTGTTATATGATGCAGGTTCTCTGCATATCACCTTCCATTTTGGGCGATATGAAACAATCAGTGTCCCTTCCAGTGTGGTGCCCGCCCTGTTCATAAACATATACGCCCTTGTATATAATACATTCAGTACACTGACATTTCATTTCATAAAGCACCATCTTCCATCTTGCTTCTACATAGCTAGTACTCAGGCTGTCTTCTCTTTTCTTGGATAATATCAATACTTCATCCACGTTACCGTCGCAATGCCTGACCAGAAACCAAAGTCAAAGCCTAAACAGAAACACAGGCCCTCTGCACTTTCTTTGGACAAAAACAGCTCCAAGATGCAAGATATCGCGGTGGACATTTTGAGTCCTGGCTTGAACCACAATAACTTGGACAGCGAGCAGAAATCCACTATAGAACTCTCTAACGCCATCAAGGAGCAACAGAAAAAGCTTATAGCTGCCAAACATAGCCAGACTGATGCTTCTACTAGTGACATCGAAAATAACAACAACTCTTCATCTTCTGCCACGACGAATATCACAACCAAAACCACCCTTAGAGCCCCAAATACGAAAAAGAGAACCATATCGACTCCGACGATTATCATCGAGCAGGTTTCAGGAGGTAATGCAAAAGCTGCTAGTCCTTTGCCTTCGGCTAAAAAATTCAAAAGAGACAAAGCCCCACCGCCATTGAAAATAACCCCAGCAACTAACACTGCCGTCACTGCTCCTTCCATTCAGACTGCGCCAATAAGAAATAACCTCCAAGCCCATTCCTACTATGGAAACAGAGGTGATTTCGTCAATAATTCGAGAATCATCAATCAAAGGTTTGGTGCCAATAGAAGAGCCGCGCCAGGTCAGCTGCAGCAACAACATCAGCAGCCGGGAGCTTCTCCATTTGTCCCAAGATTCAATACTAGTGCTGGTGCCGCCGCTGCCGCTGCCGCTGCGGCTGCTGCTGCTGCCAATGCTGGTGCCGGCGTTGCTCTTCCATCTCCAATAGCGTCTCCATATTTTGCTCCAAGATACTATCCTGGCTTCCCACCACCTTCTCAAGCTGGATCAGTAGCCACACCAACTGCATTGACTCCCAGCGTGTACCATAATCCATACTATAGATCACTCTTGTTAAGAAACTCACAGTTAAATACACCAAGAAATCCAAATTTTGCTGCCGCTAATGGCGGTGCTGGTGGTTTCATTTACCCTCAAATCGTTCCTGGGGCTCCAATGGCCGCCAATATTCCAACTCCAACTGCCGCAATTAACGGCTCAGCTATTCCTATTACCCCATTAAACTATGCTTTCCAGGCTCATCCCATATTAACCGGCTCAGAGAATTACGTAATAAATCGTCATGAAGCATCTTCATTATCCGAGCTCAACAAGGCCGCTATCAAAAATGCTCAAATCCCAAGAGATCTCAACGAAAATAGCAGAGATGGCTCTAATACAGCTACTACTAATATAAATAAAAGTGCCAACGTCAGTATTGACAGAAAGAACAAACCAGCAGCTCTCAATACAGCAGCCACCACAGCCATTGCTGGTAAAGAGACCAGCCAAGCTGATGATTCAGCAGCTCCTAGAAAAACTTTACAGTCTCCATTGACTTCCAACATTGTCAAACAGACTATCTCTACACAAAAGCGAAAACCAAATGGCGAACCTAAAACCCCAATTCATTTACAAAAGTCCAATACTCCTCATGTTACTGATGTTTTCCCTGGTGAAATGACCAAATTTGCTCCAGTGTCTAATCAACCGCTTTCCGCGCGTGATGAGCATTTTGACTTCAACTTGTATAAAGAGGAGCCTTCAAAGCGCGGGGTCAATGATGGTAAGCCAGGAAGAAGAAGAAACTCTAGCAGTTTGAATAAATCCATCACTGAGGAGGAAGAAGACGACGATGATGATGACGACGATGTGGAAAGTAAAGCTATTGAAGAAGACTCTAAACTAAATGTGGAGTTAGAAGTTGATCACAAAATAATAAAGACTGGCAATTTGGACAGTTTCAAAGATTTTAAAGTGGAGCTTAGATTGAAAAATGAATACGCTCACAAATTAACTAGATTCAAGTTTGAAGAAAACAAAAAGGCTAGAGGTCTTAATGAGAAAAAGGAATTTTTGAAGCATTGTGAGCAAATATGGGATGAATTCGCCGCTAGCAAGAAAAAATTTGAGGAAGGAGAACGTAAAGCTAAAAAATCCAAGGATGTTGTTGATTCAAAGTCCAAAAATGGGACAAAGACTGCTTGAGGTTTCCCGAATACTCCTTTTATCTTCTAATTTTTTACATTCTGGTCATTAATGACACTGATCAATGTACATTATCTCAAAATACCTTGAATTTTTTTTTTTTTTAGATTTTGATAAACAACTTCTTGTGCGCTATTTTTGCTGCTTTATTTATTTCACGTTGATGTACCATTTATTTTCTTTTTTTTTTTTTTTCTTTTTCTCTTTGCCTCGCTTTATTTACCAATTTTAATCCATCTTTATATCTTGGAATGCGTTTCCTTTACGGTCGTTTGATTCTACCAATTATTCTTTCTTAACTACTTTTTTTAGTCCTTAAATGCCACCGCACCTATGCTTTTCTTTGGTGTCTTTTGTCTTGCATTATGTGTTTGTTTGTTTTTCGTTTTTTATTTTTTTTTTTTTTTTTTTTTTTTTTTTTTACTTACTTTTATACAAGCACCTTCAAACAGCTTTTTCCATTTGCTTTCTAA
>JXWR01005962.1_pt1 | contig 13922 bp, 6 predicted proteins | sample 315541 | NCBI WGS metagenome assembly JXWR01 (sample SAMN03273951, study PRJNA271842) | soil metagenome | isolation source: rice field ambient CO2 | place: India: CRRI Experimental farm Cuttack,Odisha-753006 | collected 2013-12-17
AAATTACTTAGGGCAACAGCAGGATAGCATAAATTCATCGCCTATATCAGCATTTGCCTCCCCTAGAAATTCACAAGTAGAAAGCTCGGCAAATCACTCAGCTATTCCATTGGGTAGAGGTACTCCAGTATCTCAACAAAATGCAGGCGGACTTGAGAACAGATTTGTCAGGGCATTTACGTCGTCTGCAAGTGAAATATTCAAAAATGATGCTGAAAACGGAAACGAGCAGCCTGGCATGAGCAACAATGCCAGTAATAGCCGATTGAACTTGATTGGAGGTGAAGAGCAGATTAAAAATTTATTTGTGAGTGGTTTAGGATGGGCGATAGGAGCAAATCCTCACGACACCAATCGATAGATGCAAGATTGAAAATGAACTATGTTAATGAATGCATGCTTTTTTTCCCTAATCAAAATTTTGTATAATATCGCCAAGTATTCGCTATGGAGTCTTGTAAGCCTTCATGACCGCAACTCACCACAAGAGCTGCTGTGTGAGGAACTGGCCCATTTTCATTGGCTTTCATTGGCTTTTCAGCTGTTTTCCGGTGGATGCAGTTGGCAATTCCTCGATGCACATTCTGCAGCAACCTACAATAAGCAGCTGCATCTGGCAGGGTCACTGTCGGATTAACTTGTACAATACAATTTGGCAATGCAATTATAAGCAAAATGGATGTAAAACCTAGCAAGATCTGTTTTGAATGGGGAAGAGTAACTTTTTTCATTTTTAAATTCAAGATGAAGCTAGCTTGGGCACTTTCGAAGGAAAGAACATTGGCATCACCGTGGACTTCTCTTGAAGAGCCAGTTGCACATGGCAGCACTACAAGGCGAGCACATGCGCTGTCACGCAGGTCTCGTGCAGTCATGAGAAAGCGAGGAAATCGATCAGTTTCCACTGAGTTCTAAACAGCGCTGCAAAACTGTCAGAGATACTAGACCTTCCTCAGAAGCTCTGCGATGGCAATACTGGAGATCTCTCGAGCAACACTCTGAGCTCCATCTTCTTTATCCCCATTCTCTTAAATCATTGATTGGCCTGCTAACTATCCCTGGTGATATTGAAAGGAGTAATAAAACAAAAGGGATATAACTATGTCTGTTGCGGATCCCGTTACTGCTTTAGCGCCGCTAAAGGCATCTTCAGACAGTGACAGTGCAGCCACATACAAGGTCTCGATATTTAGGAGCTTATTATGGCTCATCCATTGGCTATTCATTGAAAAGCTCTACTACATTACCTCTTTTTTTCTCAAAGTCTTGACAGGAAAAATCCATATTACAATTTCCTTCAGCACCGTGATATTTATTGCTTTGTTTGTTAGTGGTACAACTTGGCTGATATTGCGTTACAGATACTTCAATATCTATGAGAAATTGTCATCAGAATCATACGACAGCAACCAAAAATCAACTGCATTTATTGATTCTCGAGATGAAGAAACAAAATCCGGCTTTTCCTCTTATTTGGAGGAGTTCTTATCTGCTATCAAAATTTTCGGTTACTTGGATAAGCCTGTTTTTCATGAATTGACCAGATCAATGAAAACCCAAAGACTTGACGCGGGTGAGCTTTTTGCTCTTGATAATAGTTTAGGTTTTTCAATTGTTGTAGAAGGATCCGTTAATGTGTATTCAAAGGTTCCTGGTGATGTTGATAGCAGATACAGCTTTCAAAGTTTATCGAACGCTGACGAAACTTATATTCTTAATGGCGAGAAATTCCAACTTATAAATTATGTCAAAACTGGTAATCCACTTTCTTCCTTGATTAGTATTTTATCACTTTTCACTGGAAATTATTCTACGGATCAATCAAACCAGGTTATCTTCAAAGTTGTTAAAGCGTCTCCAATCGATACAGGCGTTGCAGCAAATTTGGAAATTTTTCCTGATTATTTGATTGATGAAAATGAAATGGGAACAGAGGAATTATCTCTGGAAAAATTAGTGGATAATTTCCGCGAGGGTTCAATGAGCCCAATTGAAGATTTGTCTACAGATGTGAAAGCAAGCTTTTTACCTGATCTTATTGCTCAAGCAAAGACAGATTGCACAATTGCTGTTATTCCTGCAGACTCGTTTAGAAGATTGACAAGGAAATGGCCAAGAGCTGCATCTCATATTGTACAGGTTGTATTGACTAGATTGTATAGAGTGACATTCCAAACAGCACATAATTATTTTGGGTTGACTAATGAACTTTTCCAGACAGAAATTAGATTGAATGAAGAAACAAATAGTCAGTTGCCGAAATATCTCTGTGACAGTGTTGTCAAGAGGATTGACGAGCAGATATTGGAAAAAGAATCAAATAATGACAATATAACCAATGAAAGTTATAGCATAAAAAATCCGCCAAAAACCTTAGAAACTAGGAGAAGCTCATTTTCTATTCCATCTAATTCTAACACTGCAACATCTAGTGTTATTCTTAAGAGAAGGGAGAGTAAAGAAGACTTTTTGACCCAATCTACTACATCTTTGAAGAGGCCAGTCTTGCGTAATCAGGATACACATTCCCGACATGTTGTTTTGGATTCAAGAAACAGACATCATCCTGGTGATTTGTTGTCCAATGTCCCAATATCTAGAGCGGGAGCCTTTGATCCATCCTATCATACTCACAGTGAGATAAAAACAAGAACTTTCAGTGCCGAAGAGGAAACAGAAGATACAGCTTTGAGAATTGCCCTTACAGAAAATATCTTCAAGTTTCTAGGAATTGATGAAAAAAGTCTTAACAGCCCTATTTTACGAAATTCAAGCTCGACTTCATTGTTTAATGTCTCCAAAAGAAACATTTCTGCAGGTTCCGGTATAAATGATGAATCTGCTTTAGCTAGTCGGTTTGTGCGGTTACACACTCCTCAATTTGGACGCGCTATAGCGTCATCTGAGTCTTCAAGAAGAAATTCTTTTGCTTTTTCTAATGAGGAACAGCCCAGCTTAGATTATGATCAAGCAAAGAGGGAGTTTGCTGACGGCATCAAATTTTTATATGTAAAGAAGGGCACTACTATAATACAACAAAGTTCGCCAAATGATGGACTATATTATGTGGTATCAGGGTCGCTTGATGTTTCCTACCTAGAATCCGCACTACTTACAACCGCTACTGCAGAGAAGCATCTATACACAGCTTCCACTGGATGTATCGCTGGTTATCTTGCTTCACTAGTTGGCCACAAATCATTGGTGACAATTAGAGCGAGTTCAGATTCTTATCTTGGATTCCTTCCTAAAGAGACTATTGATAAACTTTGCGAGAAATACTTTACTATACACTTATCTATTGCGAGAAAACTTATCCAAGTTCTTGATAAAGATTTATTAGATATGGATTTTGCTGTCGAGTGGGTCCAAGCAAAAGCAGGTCATTCCATTTACAAGCAGGATATGGATGCTACTGGTATCTATTTAGTTTTAAGTGGAAGATTCAGAGAACTTAAACAAATTGGAAATGAAGCCAGGACTTTAGGAGAGTATGGTCAGGGGTCAAGTTTAGGCGAATTGGAAGTTTTAACTGCTTCTAAGAGACAAACATCATTAGTTGCAGTTAGAGAGTCTGAAGCTGCAAGGATTCCCAGATATTTATTTGAATTCTTGGCTTTAAAAAATCCTTCAATTATGATAAAGATCTCTAGATTAGTGGCTAAGAAGGTCTCAAATCAAAATCTGATTGATAAAAACTTTTGGGATTCACTTTCTGCAGTCAATACCACTGCTAGACCTTTTTTCACTAACTATAAAACTATTACGGTTTTGCCAACGAAATATGGTTTACCTGTTACAGAATTTGCCGAAAAATTGGTGAATGAATTCAAAAGAATGGGAAAATCCACTATTATTTTGAATCAGGCATCAACTCTTAATCATTTGGGTAGACATGCTTTTGATAAGTTAGCAAAACTAAAGCAATCAGGCTACTTTTCAGATTTGGAAGAACGATACCAATTGATTGTTTATGTCACAGATACTCCAGTGAATTTCAACTGGACTCACACATGTATCTCTCAGGGTGACTGTATTCTATTATTGGCTGATGCTTCCGGTGACCCAGCTGTTGGCGATTATGAAAGATTACTATTGAAGAACAAAACCAGTGCCCGTACTGAACTTGTTTTGTTGCATCCTGATAGATTTGTGGTTCCGGGCTCGACAAATAAATGGTTAAAGAATAGATTGTGGGTTGAGGCACATCATCATATTCAATTTCATATTTCTCACTCGGGTAGTTTTGTCACCGATTCTCATGCCAGAGCTTCCAACGTCATTCCAACATTATTTCTATCCAACTTGAAATCTAAGGTGGAAACCCTCAAACAAGACATTGTCGGCCGTTATAAAAACATTGGCGGTAAAGCTTATTATACCCCTGTTGACTTACACAAAAGTGATTTTGCAAGACTAGCAAGAATCTTATCCGGTCAAGCTATTGGTTTGGTACTTGGTGGTGGCGGCGCTAGAGGTATTGCTCATATTGGTGTGATCCAAACACTTGAGAAGCAAGGTATTCCAATTGATTTGATTGGAGGCACGTCTATTGGTTCGTTTGTTGGTGGGTTATATGCCAAAGAGTATGATATCGTACCGATTTATGGAAGAGCTAAAAAATTTGCTGGTAGAGTGGCTAGTATTTGGAGAACATTATCTGATTTGACTTATCCGCTAGTGGCATACACCACGGGTCACGAGTTCAATAGAGGTGTATGGAAAGCCTTTGGAGACAGCAGGATTGAAGATTTCTGGATTAGATATTACTGCAATTCGACCAATATCACAAATTCTGTCATGGAGTTCCATACTTCTGGATATGCTTGGCGATTTATAAGAGCTTCAATGACTCTTTGTGGGTTAGTGCCTCCGATTGTGGATCATGGAAATATGCTTTTGGACGGTGGCTATGTGGATAACTTACCAGTTTCTGAAATGAAAAGACAGGGTGCTAATATTATTTTTGCTGTGGATGTTGGTTCAGTTGACGATAGAACCCCAATGACATATGGTGATACTTTGTCTGGTGGTTTGGAATTGATTAACCGATACAACCCATTCTCTTCTTCTCCATCAGTACCGAGCATGGCAGATATTCAACTAAGGTTGGCATATGTACAGTCTGTGAATGCTTTGGAGAAGGCCAAAGCCACCCCTGGTGTTTTGTACTTGCGTCCACCAATTGAGAATTACGGAACTTTAGCTTTTGGCAAATTTAATGAGATTTACGATGTTGGAGCTGAATATGCAACAAAGGCATTAAATGAATTGCGTAAAGAAGGAAAGCTTCCTGATTATATTGAGGGTATCAAACCTGTTAAGTCCAGAAGCGCATTTCCACTCCAAAGGCGCAACTCCATTTAACTTTATTGATTGAAGAATGGAATTGTTCGTAAACGCTATTTGCCCTATTTTCAGTGCTTTATTTCCTTTCCTTGTTTAGGCATCCTGGTTTAAGTTTTTACAAATTTTTTTCTATGTTTTTGTGTGATAATTTTCTATGTTTTTTAATATTTGCATTGATTAATATACATGAACCTTTTTCCAGATTGTGTACTCTTTCGAGTATATAGGCGTAAAGCTGCTGTAGTTATGTTTCTTATGACCTGCATTCAACACTGATTTTTAGAAAAAGAAGTTTAAAACAATCATAACACAAGCAATTTATAGTACATTTGGTGATAGACAGCAACTTAATTTAGTTCGTTTATGCCACGAGTAAAACCTGGAAAAACATTAAAAATGATTTAAATAAAAATGAAACTAAAAATAAAGAGAAAACGTAAGGAGGTGTATGCTTATCATAATTGTGCTGTAAAATCGCATTAAAATACATAACGAAGAAAAAAACAAAGATTGATAAATACTAATATTGGTTAGCCCATTTGAATCAAATATAAGTTAGTCATCATCAAGTTCTGGAGAAGAGAATAATATCACAGAATCACCTCTAACAAATATCATTTCAGATTCCTTTTTAGTAGTCTTAAAACAGCATAGTGTTAGTATATTTAAATTTGAAATGCATTTTTTTTTCCGAAAATTGAAGAACATTTAGTCTCGCATTGCAAAACCATCAATTAGTGCAGAATACATACCTTGATCTCCTTAGTTTCTGGATCGATTTGATATACCGTTTCCACAGCATCGCCTAGCACCATATTGCAATGACTATCGTACGCCTAATAAAACATGTTAATAAATTGTTCTTTTGACTCCGTCCTGTTGGGCAAAAGTTCATACCAATGAAGCCAAAAAACATTGGGCCCTTGAGGGAAACATATCACGCTAGCTGTCTCTAAACCGGCAGGTGATCTAATCACCTAAATAATGTTGTTCGTGCACTCTATAGATACATACATGTAATTTTCCCACAATTTCACGCGCACCACGAAGCTTCACAGTTATTGTCTCGTCCAATAAAGATTTTATGAGGTCGAGTGGCTCGTTTGTTTCAAATTGGTCTGCCATTTTAATAATAAAGGTGTTTATGTCTCTTTCAATTAATCAGTTTTTATTCGATCCGATAACTTGGATTAATGTTTAGTACAGTATTAAGCTAAACGAAAGCCGTTATTGAGTGACAAATGTTTCTTTAAATGTCTCACTTATCAATGTTTTTGAATAAACTTGCTATGATGGTTCTTTGACGTTCAGCCTGTCAGTAAAGTGTGAGTCCTCACTACATTCTTTTTACAGCAGCACTGATGATTTCAGCGTTTTTCCACCTCAAGATTCTGAGTGCTCCTAACCATATTTGCGGGTAAGCTCCTATACCTCTCTTATACAGGAAAAATTCAAACGAACGAAGAAAGAATCAATAAAAAAAAAAAAAGAAAATGGAAAATTTCCATAGCATACTTGGATGATTGAAGGGTCGAGTTTGTGATCTCATATTATACTGACTAGGGTAGCGCCTTTCAACTCTTTCAATCACCATGTTTTCTAGAATATCTGTCAAAGTCTCCAGTCAGAACTTGGCTCAAAAATGTGCCGCTGGTAATGCTAAACACTTTCACACGACGGTCTCTGCTCACGGAAGAATCAAGCCAAATATCAAGTTGAGAGCTCCAATTGCCCCAACGGTGAAGAATATAAAAGTGAAAGATGACCATCCATTATGGCAATTCTTCCATAACAAAAAACTTTTGAGAAGCAGAGAAGAGCTTGAAATGACAAATGTTAGAGCATGGACGATACCAGAACTTAGACGTAAAAATTTCAATGATTTGCACAGTTTATGGTTCAACTGCTTGAAAGAAAGAAATTCTCTTGCTCGTGAAGCACGGTACTTGGAGTCTCTTCAGGTTACTGATCGTGCTGCTGTTGATATGTATGAGACTCGCTCAGACGAGGTGAGAAATACCATGTGGAGAATAAGACATGTGCTTAGTGAACGACAACATGCTTTTGAGAATGCCCAAGAAGTATTCCCAGCATACAAACAAAAATTCTTGGACAATTTCAAAACGAGATATTTGGAAGCTAGTGAAGCAGAGCAAAGCGATTTAGAAGAACAATTACAGAGACTCAACTGGGCTGTTTTTGGCGTTGATATTAATAGCGCAGTCCAAGGTGAGGATTTCAAAGTGAATCAAGCTTTTGCTGATTGTGTCATCTATAATGCAAACTTGAGATTAGAAAAGTTTGGTACTGAAGAACAAAAGAATAAATTTTTGCCTTTCAATAATTCATACGATGCTTTCCCATTATTCACAGCAAACACCGAGAAATCTGGAAGTCTTGAAAATCAATTAGAAATTGTTGAAAATAACAGAGAAAAGGAAGACTATCAAAACATTGTTAAGCTTGTTCCAGCTAAACAAGTGGAACATGCAATTTTGTCTTTTGGTTCCGAGGAAGTGGTGAATGCTTAATAGAAAACTATAAACCTATAAAGTTATTAATATCGAGTCAAAAAAAAACGCTTGTAAATATACATTATTCTATTAGTTTACATTATTTGTAGAGTATGTGATACTATTACCCAAAACAAAAGTCACTACCAGTAAACCTAATTGTTATTTCTGTTTTTTTACTTTCTGCTGGCCAAGGGCTTGCAAACGCCTCTTTCCTCTTAATGGTCTGCCTGAAGGGCCATAAATTATTTCCTCTATTTCTTTTTTAACAATATTCTCCTTACCAGGAGAAAGATCTTCTGGTTTCACAACCACGGTTTTCTTTTTGGTGACAGTGACACTAGCATTCAGCTTACGGACACCATTTGCCATATTGACACCATTGTTCAAGTCACTCAAGTCCGCAGCAAATAGCACTGAGTGAGCCCATCCAGCATACTGGCCCCATAGTTCTCTAAAAAAATCACCAGTTTCCTCATATATCTTTTGATTCAAGGCTTTACTCTTGAAGTTGGTTTTGAACTTGTAATCTCTTTGTGCAATGGTCCAAACATGGGTGTCCACTGGTACAACGTCGTGCTTGTCCAAACTCATCAAGCAAACACAATCTGCCACTTTTGGACCAACCCCAGTAAACTTCAAAAGCTCGTTATGGGCAGTTTTGTAATCTTTGTCTCTTAGTTGGTATAGTTTTAGCAAGCCCTCTGGATCCTCGGCGATCTGCTTGGCAGTTTTGTGGATGTATTTTGCTCTATATCCAAAGCTTAAGTCTCTAAGCCTCTGCTCTGTAGAATCATCAGCAGCTAAATCTTGAGGGGTTGGGAAGTCGTAATAACGGATCTCATTGTAAGTGTTGATGTACTTACCGAAATTTATGCATAAATTCTCACACATTTGCGAGATTCTTTTGACGTTATTGTTTGTGGAGCAGATAAATGAGATCAAATTTTCCCAAGGGTCCTGTCGAAGAATTCGGATTCCCGAGAAGTTAAGAGCGTGCTTCTCAAAATTCTTGTCGGTTAATGACCAATGTTTGTATAGTTCAATGAGCTTTACATTTAGGTTGAGATAATCTGTTATTAGCTCCAATGTGTCATCGTCATTTCCCTTTGGTGGGCTATATTCAGTAGGCCATAGAGAGCTGTAATGTAGGCTATTATCATCTTGTCTCAAAAAAACGACTCGGCCTTTCAAAGTGCAAGACCAGACATCATCGATGTTTTTCCATCTAAATGCTTGACCGCATCGAAGAACTTTTGCCAACGATATTTCCTGAAGTCAAATTGTTAGAGGCTATAGTATAACGAAGAAGTGTAAACAAACTAGTAAAACTTAGAATGGGATTAGTAAAGTGACAAAGTCAGTATACATGACAAAACTTGTCTTGGTGTTTTGTTACTCACATTTTGGGGGAGTTGTATAGATTTCCACACTAGCAGCGTCATTTTCTCGCTAATTAAATCAAGGGTGAAATAAAAAAAAAGGGTAGTACAATGCTTCCTCAAAAAGAAATGTTTGCAGAATGTGATCAAATTAGGCAGATTTGATTCTCCAACTTGGGAATTTTTGTTTGGTTATTACTAGATATATCGTGTGTACACCAGAGTGAAGCGGTTTCCATTCTAGTAAACTACACTGATACCTACATCCATGTCCTTTGATTTTTTATTCTTACTTTTTTTTTTTTTTACGCGTCCGAGTACCAAGGGAGCGGAGCATAAAGAACATGGTAAAGTTTAAGCCATACCCTCACGCAAGCTATAGTTGCGAGTAATTGTTCCGTACGGCTAAAACTGGTAATCGACGACAGGAAAAATGAAGAGCGAGTTTGGGCGGAATAGGCTTTTGCAGTCGAAAGTGAGACAACGTTCAAGAGTATATTCCCAGGTTATCATCTGGAGCCTTGGCTAGAAATTTGATTATATCTATGACCTAATATTTGCCAAGGTGTAATCGACGAGATAACGACCGAATAGCTGACAATTGCCCAGGATGGATAATACTAAGTTACAAGTTGGTTTTTGAGCCGATGTTCCGAGGTAAAGCCATTTGTATTTGATGGCCACTGCGAAGTACCGGCACCCTGTTTTGGGCTACACTCGGTACTAACAAAAACAAAATGACCAAAACCGGCACAGCAGGTCATCAGAAAAGGATGCTAGCACCAGGAACAGAGGAAATGCCCAGAATGTTTACCCCGGAAAGTAGAAGTTTGCTACCTTAGTGCGGTTTAAATAATACATTATTGTTACGCCTTGTGAAGCGTTTTTCCTTAAATTTATGGCGTTGGTGCTGTGTACTGTTCTCGTAAGAATTTTTTTTTTTATGTGACTAGTTCTGTTAGTTATTCCGTTCGTTGAACTTATATCTGATGCCATGACCGGACATGCCCATGAAGCACTAGTAGAGTCTAATCTGACAATTTGTTTACGTCTTCAGTAGCAACAGATTCCCAGCCTGCCTCTAGATGGTGATAACAATAAAAGTGCAACCGGTACCCCAGCTATTTCTCCGCAAACCAGCCTGCGTATGCTATTGTATACTAATTAATATACACTATAATGTACTTCAAGCCAATCGGCTTTGACAGCTATGTGCCACTAATTAGCCACGGCTGCAATAATCATCCACTGCTGCCGCTGGCTGTACTGCAGCGCACTATTCTGCGCTGTAGTGCGCCAACCCCACGCTGTATGAATCTGCGTTATCAGGCACTATTCTGCATAAAGTCTTAGCATAGCATTGGCCGCATTTGCAAATAGCCATGGCACAACCACTTCATGCAGACACACTCAGTGTGTGGTTTTGTTTACCTTAAGACTTCCAGGTTGCACAGAATCCGCTAATGTGCGTTTGTTACTGGTGACCAAGCATGGCATACTGAGGTTCTTTAATATATAAACTGAGGTCTGCCCCAGGTTGCAAGCCACATATTTGTTTTAGTTTTAACATAAAGAATAAAATCAAACAAAACAAAAAACAAGTACAATCAATAAATAAAATAAAACAAAATAGAAATAAAAACAAAAATAAACAAATTAAAATAAATTAATAAAAAAATATAAATCTCTTGACAAAAAACTTCCATCATACATAGAAGAAAAAATTTGAACCCCAAAATGTTGATGATAGTACAGCTTTTGGTCTTTGCACTAGGCCTTGCTATTGCTGTCCCAATTCAAAACTATACCCAGTCTCCATCCCAAGGCGATGAGAGCTCCCAATGGGTGAGCCCGCATTATTATCCAACTCCACAAGGTGGTAGGCTCCAAGACGTCTGGCAAGAAGCATATGCTAGAGCAAAAGCCATCGTTGGCCAGATGACTATTGTTGAAAAGGTCAATTTGACCACCGGTACCGGTTGGCAATTAGATCCATGTGTTGGTAATACCGGTTCTGTTCCAAGATTTGGCATCCCAAACCTTTGCCTACAAGATGGGCCATTGGGTGTCCGATTCGCTGACTTTGTTACAGGCTATCCATCCGGTCTTGCCACCGGTGCAACGTTCAATAAGGATTTGTTCCTTCAAAGAGGTCAAGCTCTTGGCCACGAGTTCAACAGCAAAGGTGTACATATTGCATTGGGCCCTGCTGTTGGCCCACTTGGTGTCAAAGCCAGAGGTGGCAGAAATTTCGAGGCCTTTGGTTCCGACCCATATCTCCAAGGTATTGCTGCTGCTGCAACCATCAAAGGTCTCCAAGAGAATAATGTTATGGCTTGTGTCAAGCACTTTATTGGTAACGAACAAGAAAAGTACAGACAACCAGATGACATGAATCCTGCCACCAACCAAACTACTAAAGAAGCTATAAGTGCTAATATTCCAGACAGAGCCATGCATGAGTTGTACTTGTGGCCATTTGCGGATTCGGTTCGGGCAGGTGTTGGTTCTGTTATGTGCTCTTATAACAGAGTCAACAACACTTACGCTTGCGAAAACTCTTACATGATGAACCACTTGCTTAAAGAAGAATTGGGTTTTCAAGGCTTTGTTGTTTCGGACTGGGGTGCACAATTAAGTGGGGTTTATAGCGCTATCTCGGGCTTAGATATGTCTATGCCTGGTGAAGTGTATGGGGGATGGAACACCGGCACGTCTTTCTGGGGTCAAAACTTGACGAAAGCTATTTACAATGAGACTGTCCCGATTGAAAGATTAGATGATATGGCAACCAGGATCTTGGCTGCTTTGTATGCTACCAATAGTTTCCCAACAGAAGATCACCTTCCAAATTTTTCTTCATGGACAACGAAAGAATATGGCAATAAATATTATGCTGACAACACTACCGAGATTGTCAAAGTCAACTACAATGTGGACCCATCAAATGACTTTACGGAGGACACAGCTTTGAAGGTTGCTGAGGAATCTATTGTGCTTTTAAAAAATGAAAACAACACTTTGCCAATTTCTCCCGAAAAGGCTAAAAGATTACTATTGTCGGGTATTGCTGCAGGCCCTGATCCGATAGGTTATCAGTGTGAAGATCAATCTTGCACAAATGGCGCTTTGTTTCAAGGTTGGGGTTCTGGCAGTGTTGGTTCTCCAAAATATCAAGTCACTCCATTTGAGGAAATTTCTTATCTTGCAAGAAAAAGCAAGATGCAATTTGATTATATTCGGGAGTCTTACGACTTAGCTCAAGTTACTAAAGTAGCTTCCGATGCTCATTTGTCTATAGTTGTTGTCTCTGCTGCAAGCGGTGAGGGTTATATAACCGTTGACGGTAACCAAGGTGACAGAAAAAATCTCACTTTGTGGAACAACGGTGATAAATTGATTGAAACAGTCGCTGAAAACTGTGCCAATACTGTTGTTGTTGTTACTTCTACTGGTCAAATTAATTTTGAAGGCTTTGCTGATCACCCAAATGTTACCGCAATTGTCTGGGCTGGCCCATTAGGTGACAGATCCGGGACTGCTATCGCCAATATTCTTTTTGGTAAAGCGAACCCATCAGGTCATCTTCCATTCACTATCGCTAAGACTGACGATGATTACATTCCAATTGAAATCTACAGTCCATCGAGTGGTGAGCCTGAAGACAACCACTTGGTTGAAAATGACTTGCTTGTTGACTATAGATATTTTGAAGAGAAGAATATTGAGCCAAGATACGCATTTGGCTATGGCTTGTCTTACAATGAGTATAAAGTTAGCAATGCAAAGGTCTCGGCAGCCAAAAAAGTTGATGAGGAGTTGCCTGAACCAGCTACCTACTTATCGGAGTTTAGCTATCAAAATGCAAAAGGCAGCAAAAATCCAAGTGATGCTTTTGCTCCAGCAGATTTAAACAGAGTTAATGAGTACCTTTATCCATATTTAGATAGCAATGTTACCTTGAAAGACGGAAACTATGAGTATCCTGATGGCTACAGCACTGAGCAAAGAACAACACCTATCCAACCTGGGGGCGGCTTGGGAGGCAACGATGCTTTGTGGGAGGTCGCTTATAAAGTTGAAGTGGACGTTCAAAACTTGGGTAACTCCACTGATAAGTTTGTTCCACAGTTGTATTTGAAACACCCTGAAGATGGCAAGTTTGAAACCCCGGTTCAATTGAGAGGGTTCGAAAAGGTTGAGTTGTCCCCGGGTGAGAAGAAGACAGTTGAGTTTGAGCTTTTGAGAAGAGATCTTAGTGTGTGGGATACCATCAGACAATCCTGGATCGTTGAATCTGGTACTTATGAGGCCTTAATTGGTGTTGCTGTTAATAATATCAAGACATCTGTCCTGTTTACTATTTGATTTTTGAGCATTTTACTCTTATAATTTTACTCTTTCTATGTCGTTCTAAATTATTTTAAAAAAAAATCTTTTTCTGTTCTGATTTTTTCCAATTAAAAAGTTTTTGGTTTTGCTTTTCACTGTTTCAGTGCTTTAACAAGATACATATGTCAATACCAATTTGTCTAATTTTCTTATATAATCACATTTCAACTATATTATTTCTGCTGGCTGAATAAATACCATGATTTTTGCTTATTCCAATTCATCGCTTTATCGGTTCATTTCTATAGATTTACTATGACGTTGATTTTTTCATCACTGCAGATGG
>JXWR01000172.1_pt1 | contig 13913 bp, 6 predicted proteins | sample 315541 | NCBI WGS metagenome assembly JXWR01 (sample SAMN03273951, study PRJNA271842) | soil metagenome | isolation source: rice field ambient CO2 | place: India: CRRI Experimental farm Cuttack,Odisha-753006 | collected 2013-12-17
TTATTTTTTTCTTTTTTTTTATAGCTCTTTTTTTTTCTTTCAATTTTAAGGCTCTATCGGTATATCGTTAGCATAAATAATAACAGCTCTTGTTCATCTTACTTATTCGGCTTAGTTTTTTTACCCAATGTGAAATTCATTTAATTGCTTGTGTACGTCTGCGCAAGTATAAAATAAATAAACTCCGAAATAGACCACCACTGCTATGATGCGTTATATGTAAAATTGGCCTTTATAAAGTTCTTGAAGGACTCAGCAGCCGTATTTTAAAGCTCATAGATTCTCGTTAAAAGGTTATGTCCCGCATACAGCGCCTATAGTACCGCAGTGGCGGAATATAGGCGCCAGGGCAACTAACCAGAAGCTAGTCTGCTGAAAATTGGAGAGCACCGTGATTCAACATCGAAAAACTGGCGATTTTGAGGTACGCAGTGGAATTAAGGCGGAAATGAGAGAAGACTTGTAATATCATTAACACACTTGCTACCAAAAAAAAAAAAAAAAAAATAATAATAAAGCAAACCGCACAGTACCAATAATGGCCAAAGCTAAACAAATTGCCAAGGAAATAATTACTTTTGAGCATACGGTTGCCAACGCCTGTTCCTCCCTCAAGTTTGGGGCTCACGTTGCAACCACCGGTGGTATTTCCAACGCCGTCACCAATGCTTTCCAGCTAGGTTGCAGATCGTTTGCCATGTTTTTGAAAAATCCTCGCCGTTGGGATTCTCCTGCACTAACCAGTGAAGAAATTTCCAAATTCAAGAAAAATTGCAAAGAATTGAAATACGATACTCGCAAAGATGTGCTTCCTCATGGTCAATACTTCATCAATTTGTGCAATCCGAGCCCCGATGCTATGACAAAGTCGTATAATGCTTTTGTTGACGATTTGCAAAGATGTGAAAGTTTGGATATTGGCCATTACAATTTACATCCCGGATCGGTGTTGAAAGGTGGCGATAGAGATAAGGGAATTGCTCAGTTGGCTGATTGTATCAATAGGGCACATAAACAGACGGAGTTTGTTAAAGTTGTTTTGGAAAACATGGCCAGTGATAATGTTATTGGCTGCAAATTGGAAGATTTGAAAGAAGTGATTGACTTAGTGGAGGATAAGGATAGAGTTGGGGTATGTGTGGATACGTGTCATTCATTTGCTGCCGGATATGACTTACGTACTGAAGACAGTTGTGCTGAGTTTTGGGGAAATTTTGATAAAATAATAGGTTATGAATATTTGCTGGCTATTCATTTGAACGACTCTAAGGGGCCATTGTTATCAAATAGGGATTTACATCAAAATTTGGGTTTGGGATTTTTGGGGCTTGAGGCGTTCCGTATCATTGCTAATAATGAAAGGTTTCAAGGAATCCCAATAATTTTGGAAACCCCTTACCTGACAAATGTTGGTGATGAACATTATAAACATGAAATTGAGTTGCTTGATTGGCTTTCTGGGAAACAAAAGCAAGATATCAAGGAAAAAGAACATGAATTGGGCGAAAAGGGGGCAAAAGAACGAGATGAACAATACAAGAAGTTTGAGAAAAAAGTACAAAAACGGGCTGCTGATTTGGAAAAAGCATCAAAGCAAGATAAGCCAAAAGCAAAACGAGCTAAAAAATCAAAATCTATTGATGCATTTTTTAGTTCTTGATGGGGAAAGGCTTTAGTTTTTTCATGAATTTACGACTTTTTTTTGATTTATTTTTTTAATTAGGCTTTCATAAAGTTTTCAAGTCTTTCTTTATTTCAAATTCGATTAAAGTTTTAGATAAATAGTGTTTATATACATGTGTAAAACTTGAGAACAACAGTTAAGTAAGACAAAAAAATATAAAATGTGTCGAATATCGTAGCAGAAAATGTAAAAAAAAAAAAAAAAAACTTGATAAGATGGTACAAACGTTAGGAAATTTTAATAACAGGGGAAGAAAAATTCAAAAAACAATCAAGAGAAATTTGCTCAGATAGTTACGCATTCTAATGCGACCGTAAATGCAACTAACGTTAAATGTAGCTTGAAAATTGATGAGTATTTCATAAAGATCCGCAAGAAGGCTATTAAAAAAAAAAAAAAAAATTAGGCAAAAATTCAACTGAGAAAGTCAACTGAATCATCACTCATTATATCATGCTTCACATCATCAACAGTAACAGACCATTCGTAGATTGTCAAAGGCACAGATCTGTTTGGTCTATCGGCAACCAAAATCACTTTACCAATCTTACCATTACTACCTTTTATGTAAAAACTAATATTAATCTTACCTTTCATTTGATTAAGTTCACCTTTGATCCAAGGAAAAATGGAGTCAAAATCCACTTGGTTTCCAAGCAATTCTTTAACTTTTTGAGATCTTCTCAAAACATGCATAGTGGAACCAATAATTGGGGATGAAAGTTTTTCATAGTTGACAATAGCCACAAATGCCACAGTCACTAGCACACTGAAAAGGGCGAATTGGTACTTGACTTTTCTGTTTTCGGCAAGTGGGTCCGGCAACTCGGAGTTGACGGTCATTGGTCTCTTAGGTGGTGTAGATGGAGAAGTAGTTGAGGTGCTTGAAATGGTAGAAGCGGAGCCAGGTGGCTGACTAGCAGTAGTAGTAGTGGACTGGAACATTTTCTGTTGACGTTGAGCTAATGATGGTATTCCCATCATGGCGTATGGCTTGGTTCTGGAGACGGCATGACGGTTGTTGGCTGGTAGTAAGCGGTCTAAGACCCTGAAGCTAGCTTTAGCGTTTATTCTAAAGGTCGTTGACATTGTGTTAGTAGATCTGTAGAAAAAGAGCTGTGTGCTTTGAGATAGCTCTAGCGCTTCAGTTCTTCGTAGCAGTTCTCTTCACTTCTTCTTTCTCTTCTTCTGTTTCTTGAATTTTCATTTTTTGTTTTGCGATGATTTATTTTGGGACACGCAATTTGCTATTTGAACTACGTCTCTAGAGATACTTCTCTAAATTATCTCAGAGAAACACAGCAATATGCCGAATCACTGTAGAATACATACCAGAGTATTATTTTATATCATTGGTACTGTAACCACATAAAAACCTTTATTTCCAAGGCCTCATCAATGATCTGGTATAGTGAAAGTTTGATCTTGGAAGCGCGCTTAGCAGTTTTTGTGCGGTGGTATAGGTGTGCAGTGTGTGGTTCTCTTCACTGGGAAAGTATAACAAATCTCATCTACACCAGATCAAATTAAATCAAACCAAATAAAGCAGCAGCATCAGCACACACTACTCCTATCGCTGAGATTCAGATGGTACTAGTCGTCGCTGTCTTTTACTATCTTTGCCACTACTGCTCACTGCCACCTCACCCTCGCTTACTTTCCTCCAGCCGCCCACAGCTTGGGCTTTTACCAATAAGACTCACTCAGATCTAATTCCACTATCATGGCAGATTCCTACCAGTCTCATCAAATCACCAACAAGATCGACCACTTGGTGTCAGATTTTCTCAGTTCAGTTAACCATGAATACACAGTATACTACCTCCAGACAGTCTTTTCTATCATTGAAGGCAAGAGCGATTTGCAGCTAAAAGAGATTCTTTCTAGTGATCCCACCTACCACTACATCTTGAACATCTTATCCACAAACACCATTTACGCTGCCACGTTTGACAAAAATGCATACCAGCTAATTTACTCTTCCGAGCAGTATTTTGAGCAGTTCAGGTTGCTGTTTTCTAGAGTCATGAATGGTGGTGACCCAAATGACATTAGTGGCTTGCGCGAGTTGTTATACCAGTCCCTAGCATACTACATTATTGGCTACGTTGTTATCATATACTACATTCCCGTGTGCTTATCCCTGAGTGAAAATTCTCAAACCAAGGATAACGATCTTGAGCTATATAGTCAGCTTATTGGGTTTTATAAAAATGAGTTCTATTTCAATATAATACGAAGCGAAATTGAAGAGTATGTGAACTCGTTACGATCTAAAAACATGAGTCAGGATTATTATTTTCCTACTATTAGAAGAAGAAAATCTACTAAAAGTTACTTGACGGATTATGGACCCGAATATTACAAAAATCAAGACTCTCATTCAGAAAATGAAGATGAAGATGCCAGTAATAACAACCATAACAGTACTACCCTTAGTAAAAATAATGATTTGAGCGTATCGCGAGATTTGGATGATGAGGAGTTGGATGATTTTGTCAATATGGAGATATCAAATAAGCAGCTACCTTCAATAACGTCGCGATCGCTACAAAAATACCTTTTAGCTAAGAAGAAAAATGTTTTGCTAATAGATTTGAGGGCTAGAGAATCTTTCAATACAAACCATATTACCAATAAGTTTTCAGTCAACATCAATCCATCTCTCCTTTATTCCAACAAAAACGTGCTAACAGATGACGGATTAGAGAAAATATTGAAAAAAATTTTGAAAAAGCATTTTCCGGACACTCAGGACGTCAACGCTAATTTGAACAGTGAGGAAGATCGCGACTTGATAACGGTGAAAAACAGCTACAATTATTACAAGCAACGTCATAAATTCCATCTTATTGTGTTTTATAGTGATACGGAGACTTGGAATTTGTATAATAATGAGAAAGTGCAGTTCAATTATTTACAATTTTTCTACGATTTGATTTTCAAAGACCAAGCAACAAACAAATCTAGACTAAAAAAACTTCTACGCCCACCAAAATTGCTCGCGGAAGGTATTGAGTCTTGGTTAAAGCTATTGGAGTTCCAAAATGTTGAAGATAACAGCAATACTGTTGAATATGAAAATAAATACTATGTTCCTCAACCAGAAAAGATTTTTCAACACATCACTTATCAGCATACGGAATCAAGTAACGGTACTGCCGTCAAGCGTGTTAATACCAGTAACGATATTAATACTACCAGCCTCAATTATAATCATCAACGTCACCATAAACAGTCTAACGATTCTTCACGAAAAGTTTCAAATCATTTAAAGCAAAAAGGGTCCCTGAAAAGAAATTCCAGCTCAAATTATACTACTGGCAGCACTCAACATGAGCTTACCCGTTTAGGTTTCAGTCCCCCTGAGGGTTTACCACCACCGATTCCTCGCAAAAACAGCATTAAGCCAAATGAATTTGACGTGTTAAATAATCCTCCAAAAACCGCACCTCCTCCTGTACCTTCTAAATCGCCATTAACACAACAACAACCTTCTTTTGATATTGTTGGTGATTATAGAACTAAGAATGGACATATTGTGCCAGCACTTTCAAGTAGTCCATCTGAATATGACACTTTTTCTGCTCCTGATCAAAACCAGTTACCAGGATCTAACTATGATGCTGCTAAAGCTGCTTATGAAGACATTTCGAACTCAAGGGGAATAAATAATTCCATTCCAGCACCAACTGCCCCACCACCACCACCACCACCACCACCGCTGCAATCAGCGCCTGTTCCTATGATACCTACTATACCTCAAATACCTTCAGTTCCTCCAACAACTTCTGCACATGCATACCTGCTGTTTGACCAGTCTGAGGCAAAAGGCACCGATAATGATAACATTAATGGCGTCAGACATGTTGTGTCGCCATATGAAGCTTCACGGGAACAGAATTACAAGAGACGTAAAGCGCCACCACCACCACCACCACCGTCACAACTGCTAACATTTGCACAATCACCGACAGTACAATATTCCTCTTTGGCACCTCCACATATTCAAAATGGCATAATGAACCAATATCATTATGATCAGTCTCAAAAGTCGCAATCGCAACTGCAACTGCAACTGCAACAACAATCGCCGATACCATCTCAACCACAACAGTTTCAGCGTCAACATCATCAAATGCATCAAATGTCATTACCACAATCTTTGCCTCCACAAATACCATACCAACAACAACAAGTAACACATTCTCCTCCAGCAATGTACCCACCACAACAACATGCTCATCTGTTGCTGCAGCCTATTCAAGCTATCCAAGTGCCACCATTGCAGCCTCCACAACAAGCTAATCAAGCCCAACCAGTTCACCTACATAGATACTATCCTGCACAGCAGCAGCAGCAACAACAACAACAACAGTCTCGCGATAGGCAGCCTATTCCGCTGGCTGGACCACTAATTTCACCCCAACTGCAGCAATTCCCTCCACAACAACAACAGCAGCAACAACAACACCAACAACAACAACAATATCATCATCATCCTATGACTGGTAATGCGCATAAACAACAAAATACTCTACAGCAACTATCTATTGTTGGGTTAAAGAATTATGGTAGTAATTGTTACATCAATAGTTTATTGCAATGTATTTTTAGTATTAGCAAATTTTCTGAAGTGTTTCTTAATACCGGATACCGACGTTATGGGTCGGAGCATAGCCGAAGTCCAATTGTATCACAAGCATTAGGGAAATTATTTGATAAGATGAGTGCTTATGGAGGGGTGATTATTGCTCCAACGAATTTCTTAAACAGTTGCTCTAAATTACGGCCAGATTTTCAAATTCCTTATCAACAGCAAGATACTGCGGAATTTTTAATATTTTTATTAGATGTATTGCACGAAGAATTAAATGGATCTGATTTAATTATTAATGAATATCCTGAGTTATTAGCTCCTGCATTGAATTTCAAAGACGTGACGGAGTTCGATACAAGTTCCAGACTTTCTATAAATGTCACTGATGAAGAGATTCGAAATTATAGTAAATGGTTCAAGAATTTGACTCAAAAAAATGGTATTTCTCCAGTAACTGCATTTTTCCAAGGACAGTTAGAAAGTTGTTTGAAATGCGTCAAATGTATGAAAGTCAGTAAGACGTTTGCTAATTTCTCAGTGTTGACATTACCAATTGTTGAAAAAACTTCTGCAAAGAAGAAAATTAGGCTAGAAGATTGTATAAAGTTATTCACCGCGGATGAGATTTTGAGCGGTGATAATGCATGGGATTGTCCAAATTGTAAAAAAAAGAATGACAAGCTAATGGAGGCAAATAATTTCTATAATTCAAATTATGGTGATAGTGGTTATGGGGGTGGAAATGGCGCTAATGATGATCAGCAAATGATGCTGCCGGATGATAGAGAATCGTCACCAATAACGAATGGCGCTTCACATCAAAAGACATTTTTCAATTTAAGAGGCAAGAGAAAAGAAAAGGCCAAAGAGAAAGAAAAGGAAAAAGAAAAAGAAATGGAAAAGGGCAAGTATAAAGAGAAGGATAAGTTCAAAAGTATGCAAATCACAGGCAACAAAACCATTAAATCCTTGAAATTTATTCAATTACCAAAGGTCTTAGTGGTCAATTTATCAAGATTTAATTTTAATAAGTATGGTGAACAATCTTCCAAAAACACAACATCAATAATTTTCCCTATCATTCTTGATATTAAAGTTAAAGATAAAATATTGACCTATAAATTGTTTGGATTCATTAATCATTATGGCAATTTGAAAAGTGGTCACTATACATCAGTTGTCAACAAACAGAGGCCTGCGAATGCAAATGCTAAGTTACATGCTAATGGGAACGGTAATGGTAAGAATAGTAAGGAAAAAAGAGATTTTTGGTGTTATTTTGATGATGAAAATTTCAAAGTGAATATTAATCCAGGGATAAATTATAGTGATAACACGATTACCTCAAGTGATGTGTATGTGTTATTTTATCAAAAAGTTGATTCAGTTATTTGATTACGACAAAAATTCGTCAAGAATGTTCCATTTTTGTCATTTAGTTTTTACTTTCTTTAGTTTGTGCTGCTTGCTTATATCTTTTTATTTTCTTTTTTTCTATATATTTAATCATATATATATTTATGGTTTCTTTCAGTTTTTCTTTGGTGCTTTTTTGGTACTATCTAGCTTTTTTTGTTATGTTTGTTATTAGAGAATTAGATAATTTTTAGCCGCATTTTTTTTCTTTATTTTTTTTTCTCGCTTATATTTTTACTATATAACATATATTTATTATTCTAGACCAGAGCAACCCACTTAGAGTGCATTATCAAGTACGGTTTTTAATGTGGAATTTGGAAGCCCTGGGGCTTGAAAAATTCAATTTGTAAATTTGGTACCATTGGAAGTGTCTTGCGCGATATTGTGAAAGAAAATAAATGTTGAAAAAAAAAATTGCTTCTATAATTCATAACTTGTAACTTATAGCATTTCAGATTTTCTGTGTTAGTAAATCTCATCATTTATGTAACTGTGTATCCCGATTACATAAGCAGCAAAGTACGGGGCACCGAGCGTCAGCTAGTGGGTGACTGCCGAAGCTCAAGTCAAATAAAAGTAAAATAGGGAAAAGCAAAAGTGCCCGCGCTTAACAAAACACAGAGCACCACCATCACCACCATCATCTCCTTCTTCGGATGTTTATCGGACACACATCAAAAATATTATCACATTACGATTAACAGAGTCAAAGTGGAACAATTCTCTAGAAAAAAAGGATAAATTATATATTGCTCCCGAAAATTGCAAGTACAAGTATATTTTCATAGCATATTCAGATAGACAGACATATATGTTGTTTCTCTATTAACTCTGTTTTATTCTATTCTTTTTAGTCAGTTTTGTTATTTGCTCTATCCTTGTTCCTGCTATCAGGCTCTTCAAAACTCTAGACTAGACCCAGTAAATCTGAGTCAATTCACTGTTATTCAATTGCTTTTTTATCATTTCTTTGCAGTTTCTTAGGACCAATTTTGACACAATACAAAATAAAAAATAACTTATTGTGTCGTCACATTCTATATTGAACACTTTAGGAACGTACTACAAACCGTACAAATTATCATATACTTAAAACATGTCTATGCTTCATGAGCTAGAAAGCGAAAAAAATGATGTTCTCAAAGACATCAACGAACCTCTTTCAAGGGACAGATCAGTGCTGCCTACCGGTGGTGCTGGTTTCCGATCTCACTCTAGAGGAAGACAATACGATTTGGATAATCGATCACTTAGTAGAGCCAGAAGAAGGGCCAATGGGATAAAATGGACAATTCTTAGTCATGATCCGTCTGAGAGACTTAGTGACTCAAGAAATGAAGGAGAAGCTGGAGAAGAAGCATTAGCAGCAGGTGCAAGTGCAGGATCCGGAGGTGCAGCAGGTGCAAGCAATGATGAAGATGATAATACTACAGAAGATGAGCTTGTGAGTGAAGAGGAACAGATAAGTGATACTGATAATGAGTTTCAATATGACGATGGTGGTACCATTTTGCCTAATTTTGCCACGTATCGTAAAACTGGAGATTTCGACGAAAGCGACGACGAGACAGGCAATAAAAACAACAATAACAATAATGAATCAGCTTCTGATGAGAAGATAGCTGCTGCTAAAGATGCACTTCAATCAGTCACTGACAAACTCAAAGAAATGACCATTGGTGACTCAAGTACGGTAGATACCAATAACAATACTAGTCAGAACAGCAATAAAACTAACAAAGACCATAAACAACTTGAGCCCGAAGATAAAGTGGTAAAAGAAGCACGCGAAGTTGCTAGATTACAAGAAGTTGAAGCAGCTCAAAAAGCTCTTGAGAATGCAGTGGCGGTAGGAGCACCTATTCCTAAAGAGACCATAGAAGTTATCCGGAATCTTAGTTCCAAAGAATTAGAATATATCAACGTTTCACTATTGGAACATCTGACTCATCAAAAGCTCTTTAATGATCCAAAAGAAGAGGCAGAAAAATTGGCTTATGGTGCATCGGCATCAATACCGACTGATAAACCACTCAAAAAAGTTTCAGACATTAATTTGAGAAAATATGCTACTTATAAAGGTAAAATTACTGCTTCTGGGGACCAAAGAAGTTTTAATGCACCATATACTTATGACAGTGAAGTGGAAGATGATATTGTACTTGCTAAAAAATTAAACAAAAAGATAAAAATAGGTGAAATTGATTCTAGTAAAGAAAACTCTAGATGTATAAGAACTATAACAAGAGGTGATTTTTTTGAAAATCTTTCAATTCACAAAAAGCCAAATTCATACTTGATATGTATGGATTTTTCTCCAGAAAGTTTATATGCCCTTGAATGGTGTATTGGTACTGTGCTTTCTAACAATAGTGTTCTTTTTATTGTTTACGTCATTGAAGAAGATAAAGAAAGATCAATTAATCGTGATTTAAATAGTCCCGCTGAAAACGATAAGGAGCACGTTAGAAATGATGGGGTTGAAAGATTAACCAAGACATTTTTGGAGTTGATCAAACTTACCAAGTTACAAGTTCATGCAGTGATTGAGGTAATTCATCATCCTATTCCAAGACATTTAATTACAGAAATTATTGATCATATCCAACCTACATTAGTAGTAGTAGGGTCAAGAGGTAAGAGCGCCTTGCAAGGGGTCTTGTTGGGGTCTTTATCTAATTATTTGGTCACTAAGAGTTCTGTGCCAGTTATGGTTGTTCGGAAAGAATTAAAAAAGACTTTGAAGAAAAAGAAGCTTTCAAACAATTTTGCATTGGTGCACTCATTGAAGGAGGCTCGTGTGGATTAATCAGAGGGATTGTATTCATTATTGTTTTAGTTACAATTGGCAAGTTTTTCAACGAGTTTTTTTATTTTTGTTCTTAGCGTTTTTTATATTTTGGCGTCGTCAACGTGTTTTTGTTGTTTTTCTCTTGAATGTTTTTTCTTTATAACTTGATTTTAGCAAAGATTTCCTGTAATAATATATTTTTTGTTTTGTGTTTACTCAATAACTTGACTAATTTCTTTCTTCTTTCAAACTATAATTATAACTTTAAATACATTTACTATAATGAACCAAATTATAACACCGTAATTCGTAAAATTATTCTATATAATAAGAAGTAATAGATCAAGCATTCAGTTTGCTAGTGTTTATATATATGTAATGTAATAAAAGTAATACCTTTTGAGAGCCTATAAACCCTTAATGAGACGAGTGACTTCGTCAACGCTTGAACCAGCAGCAATTTCCCCAAGTTTAGCCTTAACTGCACCAGCAACATTAGCAACGTCAACTAAATCACCTTCATCTGAACTTTCACCTTGATTCAACTTCTTCACTCTAACTTTGCCGTTAGCAAACTCTTCTTTGCCAATAATCACAGCTAATGGTGCCCCTGATCTTTCAGCCCCTGTGAATTGTGGTCTAGATTTGGCATTAGCCTTATACAAATATTCAGCTTCAATTCCGTTGGACCATAATTGTTTAGCAATTTGCATTCTTTCACTCAAGTAACCGTCACCGAAAGCCATGATGTAGACTTGAGTAGAGTTTGGTCTAACTTTGTCCATCAATTCAGTACGAGCTTTAATAAGCGAAAAGATTCTTTCAACACCAAAGGAAATACCGACACATGGAATAGAGACATTTTTCTTACCGGTGGCACTAGCGAACATGTTGACTAAGTTGTCGTATCTACCACCAGCAGCAATCGAACCAACACCAACGAACTCAGAAGCGTCTTCGGCATCAGCACTGTTCTTGCCGGCTTTAGCCTTAGCCTTTTGTTTCAATTCTTCAGCATTTTCAGGTGGTTTAGAAGCTTCAGTAACGGCTTCGTAAATCAACCCAGTATAGTAGTCCAAACCTCTAGCGAGGGACAAGTCAAAGGATAAAAAGTCATGAATTTCAAAAGCTTTCGTATAGTCTGCTAAGATTTTCATTTCTTCTATACCTTCTTTAGCGGACTTGTTTGACAATAAAAGTTCATCTTCGGACAATTTAGCCACCATTTCACTGATTGAACCTTTCAATTTGACGTATTCACCAATCTTGTCAGCAACTTGTTCAGTTTGATTTTTCTCTTCAACCATTTCCTTTTTAACGGCTTCCCATGGAGACTTATCCAATTTGTCAACTGCACTACTAATTCTTCTAACGTCCTCATCTTTGACACCACAAACTTGGAAAATACCGTCCAAAATTTTTCTATGGTTGATTTTAACTTTGAAATCATTGATTCCTAATCCAGTTAACCCTTCAACCAAAATAGCTAAAATCTCCGCATCTGGCACCATTGGATCATATTGTCCAGCAACATCAAAATCACACTGGTAAAACTCTCTCATTCTACCTTTAGTCATTGCTGGTTGATCTCTTCTGTAAACTTTAGCAATATGGTATCTTTTAATATTTTGAATATTGTTCATTGCCACAAATCTTGCAAATGGCACGGTTAAATCGTATCTCAATGAAGTTAATTCTCCACCTTGGTCTTGCAAATTGTAAATCAATTTAGAATCTTCACCATATTTACCAGTCAAGATTTCAGTAAGTTCAAAAACTGGAGTATCAATAGTAACACCACCATGACGCTTGAAAAGGCTAGAAAGACTACTGAATATGGATTCTCTAAGAATCATGTCTTTACCAGACCAATCTTTAGTTCCCTTTGGAGTTTTCAATTGAAATTTTTCCTTGGATTTTTTAGATTTTTTACTAGCATTAACAGCAGCAGCAGCGCCTAATGCGGTAGCATTGTTGGAAACTTCTTTAGCAGTGGCCTGGGACATTTTTCTGATGAATTGGGACCTTACTAAACAGGGAAACATTAACAGTGAGACTAGTTTTACAGGATGATAAAATGCACTTCCGGTAATTTTTTTTTTTTTTTTCGTCTCTCTTTACTCATTTAATTGGAGAGACAAGAAAAAAAAAGTTTTTGTTACAATGCGACTATGGTGTGGTTCAAGCGTTTCTATACATCAATATACAGTGTATGATAACTACATTTTAAGGCGTAAAGAAACAGGGTCCTGCATTAAAGCACGTGCAGACCATTTCGATGGGTTTCAATTGGATACTCCGGCCTCCACAAATAGTAGCCACTAGCCATGGCAGTGCGCTGCGTGTGTGCGCAACGTGCCCGTTCCAACGTTAACATACTCGCCTGTATCGGTAAACCTTACGTACCGTGAAAAAAAAATTAAAGGATTGATTATCGAATGCCGGTGCGGAAAATGTACCCAAATTACTCACTAGAGAGTGAGAACTATATTGTTAATAGTAGTTCAAAATTTTCGGCATAGCAATTGCTCTGGAGCTGACACTGAGCTCAGCACGCTTGCTGTGTCGTATGCTTGTGCCAGCCTGTGCCTGCAGGCTGCGTCCCGGCGATTTCGTCAACAATCGGAACCATCCGCCACCCCCAGGTATTCGACCTGCTTTATTGTCGACTCATCGATGGTGACGGCACCGCCACATGTGCGATGTATAAGCTGTAGCTTACTCTATAGATACGCTCTTTGCATATGAGCTAGTGTACTTTGTGGAGATATGAAATTGGAAATCACAGTTGATTGCACTTGCACTGCTGCTGCTACGCGTTATATATATTGCTTCGCTGCTGCTCAGTTTCGTAAGCACTCGCAAGCTACCTTGGTCATGATAATAATCATAGCAGCCATCGTCAGTATAGCAATGACTATTGTTGTGATCATATCGCCCGAGAAAGAAAAATATCAAGTGTCATTTTAATCAAGTAAAATGCTCCTCTCCTCTCCTTTCCTTTCCTCTCCTCTATCGTTGACCCTATAGTATACTCCAGTTTGCAATATGGGGCTAGTTGTTGCAGGGGCCGGCTGGGCAGACGGGTGTGCGCGGACGTCTGCGGAAATCTATTTCGCTAACCGTCCTTTCCTTCGACCGTCCTCCTTCGGACTTTCCATCTGCCTGGGTGCCGCACTTTCCTTCCGTAGCCGTAGCCGTAGTACGACAGTACGACAGTACTGCAATCGCACCGAACTTGGTATAAATTAATTGCAGTAACCGTCTCCAGCCGTACCCGCAACCGTTGCGCCCACCACATGCTCAGAAGCTGATGAGTGACGAAGGAGAGAAAGACGAATGTATGGTATGCCGCAATGTTGCGGTATACTGCCCCATACGCGTTATAGCAGTTGAGGTAGTTAACTACCTCAACTGCT
>JXWR01003921.1_pt1 | contig 13889 bp, 7 predicted proteins | sample 315541 | NCBI WGS metagenome assembly JXWR01 (sample SAMN03273951, study PRJNA271842) | soil metagenome | isolation source: rice field ambient CO2 | place: India: CRRI Experimental farm Cuttack,Odisha-753006 | collected 2013-12-17
ACCCTCCAATTAAACTCTCAGTCATCAACAAGATTTCCCTGATCATATAAAATTCTTATTGTTTTGAGCTCACTTTATGCCTTAGTTTTACTTTTGGGATAAAAAGCTCTAGAAGCATCGCTTATTCCTGCTTTCGCACACAAGCAACTTCATTAACATATTAATATCAAATAATCAAACAAACCTTATCAATAAAAAAAATTTTTTTTTCTTTATTACATAAATGTAATTCACTTGAAGCGAATCAAATAGTGGGAGGGGAACTAATGATTTCGTTTATTTACAATTTGAGTTTTTCTCTTAATGTGGATTCCAATTTAACACCATCCTTTGCGAAATTACGAATACCTTCACCCAATTTTTCAGAAGCCATTGCATCTTGATTCATTTCCCAACGGAAAGCCTTTTCATCCTTAAAGAAAGAGACCTTTGGCAAGTCGAGTGCATGGGCCTTTTCAGGACTCAACTTGCGTTCCAATTTTTTATCAGCCTTTTTCAATTCGGCCAAGAGAGCAGGCGAGATCGTCAAGAAATCGCAACCGGCCAATTCCTCAATTTCACCCGTGTTACGGAAGGAGGCACCCATCACGATGGTCTTGTACCCGTACTTTTTATAATAATGGTTGAACTCCAGCAACACCTTTGTCGTCATCATCATCGTCGCGGCATTACCACCAGCCGTATTTTTGCTTCCCATGGAAACCTGTGATCCTTCGCCATCTTGCATCTCATTATCGACCTCCATATTGTTATTACTATTGGTGAAGCTGTAACCCTGGCGTCTTTTCTTACTCTGCTGATGTATTCCGACTTCTTTCAAGAAGCGTTTGACAAATTTGTTGAAATTAATTAACACCCGAAAAAAACTTTTGATAAGTTTCAAGTAGTCAAAATTTGTCAAGTATAAGTAGAGTAAAATGTTATCTAGCATGTCCTGGATTTTCTTTTTTGATTCTTCAAAAGTGAGGTTATCTTTGGAAGTATCATCTTTATTGTTAACATTAGCAGTTAGAGTATCAGCAGCACTGGTCTTGACATTTGCATTGAAATTCATACTACTAGTACTGGTGTTCGGCTGCTGGTTGAAATCCGAATCGAATTGGCTAAATATGGAGTTTGACCTGCGAAGATTATTACTAAAGTTATTGTTTGTGCTTGTATTTATGTTTGTATTAGCAGCCTTTGGCACGCTTTCGGCTTCCTGTCTATTTTGCTTAAATTTGGCCAATTTTTCAAAACTATTATTGAAGTTAGCATCAATGACAAGTTGATAGCTGGTGTATAATCGTTTAAGTAAACTCAAAATTTTGAAGTTCAAAACAGATAACTTGGAAATTTTTTTGGAATAAAATTTATTGTTACTTTCAATTTTGAATTGTTTAAGGTCCAAAAAGCTTTCATCAAACAATTGCATAAAGAAAACGTTCAAAAGTAAAAATCGGAAAATTAGCTGAAATTTGATGATCTCCGTTTGACTAATCATTAAGTTTAACGGAAATGGTAAAATTATGTCAAAGTTAATGTAGTGGATTAAATAATCATTAAAAGAAACGTGTTTTGCTTGGTCTTCCGTAGGAGCGGTAGCAGCAGCAGCCTGATGACTAGCTGTTGGCACAATTGCTTCATTAACTATATTTTTCAATGCTTGATACGATGAAGAATTAAATATACCTTCTGGATTAATTGGCTTAACGTTCAAGATATCTTCCAACTCGGTAAAAATGCCATTGCGTTCCATGGTCACTTCTCCGAGCTTCAAAAGCAATTGGTTGGTACTGCTTTCTTCATCACTATAACTATCAAAATCTTTATCATTGGTGAAATAAAAACTAAAATCATTTTTAAGCTCATTTAAATATGAGCTATGGTGCGGTTTCTTCAATAGCTCAAGGTTGCAACGCACCAAATATGCCATCATCGAATTATCATTCAAAAAAAAGAATTTTTTGAAGTCCTGCAAAATTGCTAGGAAATTGTATCCGCTGTAAAACAAGTTCATAATCATATTATTGGCCTTAATATACCAATAATTCACTTGCAAATTGAGTAAATTAATATCTGTTAAATCTCTAATATAATAACTCTGCTCTCTAAAAAGCTGAGAATTAAAATCAGTGTACTGTACCATTATACCACAATCTTTGATAATATTGAGGTATGTGCCAGTTAGCAATACTTTATTTCTAAGAGAAAATTCTTCCAATTGTCGTGGTAGACCATCTCTTCTAATGGAAAATTTTGAGTCCCAATATCTTTCCATAGGGCTAGCATGGTCCATCAGTAACAGTTGGAGCGATTGACTATTAAATCTTGCTGCAGCAAGATTTTGTAAATCAGTAGTGATTTGCAGATGCTGGTTTTGATGGACTTCGGACAGATTGAGTTTTATAAGAAATTCATTAAACGGATCATCTACTATACCATTAACTAACCATGTGTTTAGCATAAGCAAATAATTCTGGGATACTTCGTTGAACAAATGATGCAAAAATTGCAAAATATCATTGTTGCCTTGATTTCTTTGAATTTGTTGGCTAATTATTTTGAGAATGAGGCCACCTTTGCAAATTGGCAATTTAGAGTTATCAGAATTCAAATCCAATTCATTGTTTGAATAAAAATCTTTCTTTAAATTGTTGATAAAATTTATGAAATCATTATTTTGTGAAACCCTTTTTTTGGTATCGTTGTAAATCAAGTGACATATTTCGTATAGAAGCTTCAATTTTAAATCGGTATTATTACGCTTCAAATCATCCCCCATTAAAAGAATGCTATAGTTTGGATTATTTTGGTATTCTAGATATATGCTATTGAGGTTTGCCAAATATTCTTTGATGGTATCTCTTATAAAACCGGCAAAGCTCTGGTTGATCTTACCAAAACTATTGTTGTCAAAAAAGCCCTTGAAGTTTCTTAACGCGTAAAATATTTTTCCCAACTTTATTATATTTTTAGTTAGGTCTTTAAGTGATGGGTTCAAGTTTTTTGAGATTTTAAAATCTGGTCCGCTTAGCTGGGTGGCCAAGTGGTGATTCTTGTCATTGTTGTAGGCATTTTCAGTATGGTAATTTACTGATTGTGTTTGAGCAAATGTATTGGAGTATCTGATGTAATTTCCTTCGAGCCCAATAAGAACAAAGAACAAGTCGTTTATGATTAGAGCCTGCTGAAGTTTTAAGTCGCTAACGTCTAAAAGCGAAGGATAGTTGAGCTTCAAATGATTAGAGATGAGGGGCTGCGGGTTAATGGTCGGGGAAAGAATGTAGGATGAGCTTTCCTGGGGTAAGAAGTGGACCAAATCAATATTCTGTGTCATACTAGGCGAAGAGGGTGTGCGATTATTATTAAAAATATGCTAAAATTTGGCACAACATCAGCGCTTTGGCCGAGAAAGAGCTATATGGTAGTTATTGTAGATCAAGAAAGTTGACACTCAAAGATCATCAATGTTATTGACTGTTGTGGTAAACAAAAACAAATGGTAGTCGCGGGCACATAACCAGATCATACCCTTGTGGCGGTAAATAAAACTAATTTAAAATGTACGGATGTTTGAACTATTGTGCAAGGATGTTTATCTGCTGGATAATTATTGCCTAGGAAAAGCCTACTCCTCCTGACATCCCTCAGTTAAAGAATATCACAAAATGCTTCCATAAGATTATTAGCAGCTACAATGCTATACCTCTTCAGTGTGGGGCTGCTAATTGGCAACGTAACTGAATTATCTAATTTTTTTTTTTTGATTTACACAGTGTAGAGAATATTTCCATTAATAAACAGGGTGATATCTGTTCAAATCAGTGTTCCAGTCTATTTGTAGTGCTTTGGTATTGTAATTGTCGTCATCGTGGCATTTTACACTGCTCCAACTCCACGTAGTAAAGTCCTATATACAGGTGCGCAATTATCACTAGAAGTTTGCTATAAATACACAACAAAAACCCAATAAAGCAGCAAGCATGCAGTACAACAAGAAAAAAAAAATAATTAAACGATCAATCAGTCAACAACAGAAAAACGCACACATTCTGCTCCGGTTCATAAATTACAAATAGTTTCTTTTCTTCAAAAAACCCTGACTTATCACATCTAGCTCTTTCTCCAATACTTCTTTATCCCGCGACACAAGCCTATCCTCTTTGCTATCCAATAGCAAGTCTTGATCTCCAGTTTCAAGAACCATGGCTTTGAGCAGAAACATCTCGTTGAACTGCAACTTGGGCATCCTGCTACCATTGCTATTCTGAAAACTCTTGAGCAAAACTGGATTGTCTTTAGTGATGGCTGTTACGAAGTCACTGTGAGTGTGCCTTGATAGTTTCTGGTTCTCGAAGAGCTTGTTGTAGTACGAAAGTCGCGGCACACCGACAATCCTTGGTAAAATATCTTTGATACTGCCGGAGCCATCATACCTGCTGCTTGAATCCATGTTGCTATCATTATCTTTGGATTGCTGTTTTTCCTCCTCGAATAACACCGTGAATGTTCTTGGATAAGCAATGGCTAGATGCCCCATGCTTTTGGTCAAATAGCGGAACTGGACGATAGGAGCAAGGCTGCTGAGGGCATCGTAAATAAAGTGCACTTCGCTGGCGGTAGCAGGATTTGGCAAGATCCGGAACTTTGCTAGCGTGTATTTGGACATGATATGATATGAGGATTGATGTTGTGATAGCGTAAACTGTTGTAGCCTACTCCGTATTCACTTCTATTGAATTATATAAGTATAGATGTAGAAATTGAAATAAAAAAGTTGTTCTAGTTAAGAACGGACATAAACCTGCATACACCCCCAAAACCTCGCTTGAATCGTCTTTAAACTCAGAATAACTATTTTCTTTCAGTGTGTTTTCACTTATACTTAGTACTTAGTTAAGTAAGTTAGACTTCTAAATAGACTTTTTTTTAATATATATATATATATATGTATATATGTATTATTTTAATTGGTTGGTTAAGCTTAGAGGAAAATCCGCTCTAGGTTCAAATTATTCATCCGGCCCTAATTACACAACTTATAAGTCGTAAGGTTTTTGCACAATAGTGCTGCTTGAAGAAAAATTACAATGAAAAAACTATTAAACATTCTTTAAGCGGAACATTTGCTTTTTGCCTTTCATTTTATTTGGATTCTTTTATTTTTTTAGAAATTTTTTGTTTATTCTCTCTTTTCGCATTAGAATGCCGTTGTGCTAGATAGTGGAAAACTCAACCTTGCATCGACTCTAAATTGAGCATAAAACAAAAAAGCAAAATATCAAGAAAAAACTGTAGAGATGAACTAACATAGATGGTAATTAGTGTGAAAAAAAAACATTAAGAGGAAAAAGGTATGTGAGAACGAAAAAAAAAAAAAAGCTAAAAATGACTCATTAATATTAAGTAAGGGCTGATATAAGTACAAGACAAACTTAAAATGGAATATTATTTGAAGAGGAATATTATTTAAATAGGAATTTTATCCAAATTTCAATGATGCTCAGTTGGAAGTATCTCTACCAAAGATGGCGGTCTTGGTCCAGTCAACACAAACAAAGACCTTGTTTCTAACACTCAAACACATAGAAACGTAAGCGGTTTTCCAGAAAATGTAAGTGAACAAACCACCGGACTTGAATGTTTGCCAGTCTTTCCAGCTCAAGTCAGCAATAGCCTTTTCAGAACCAATGTAAGCCAAAGCACCCATGTGAATATATTTAAATGGTTCAAAGTTAGAAGCTCTAGCCAATTTTCTGTTGAGTTTTGTGGTTTGGTCAGCATCAGCAGCATTATCCAATTGGAATTTCAATTCATCAATCTTAGACAAGTTCTTGAATAATTCAGCCAAATAAACACCTTCTTGATGAGCAACTTGAGCAGTTGGTGCATTCTTAGTGAAAGTACAGTCACCCAAAGCGTAAATAGAGTCAGTACCCTTAACCTTCAAGTATTCATCCAACAACAAGCCTCTTCTAGCAGTAGCTTGATCTGGAATCTTTTTGAACAAATCAGTAATAATTTCTCTAGTAGCGTTACCGGTAGCCCAAACCAAAACACCATATGGAATAGTTTTCATTTCAGAGGTACCATCAGCTTTTTTAACACTAATGTAAACATTGGTGTCGTCAACTTTCTTAACCATGGAGTTAACTTGCAAGTCAATATTAGATTCAGACAAGATATCTTCAGCGTACTTAACCAAACCTTTATCAAACATAGTCAAAATAGATGGCAAAGCTTCCAAAAGAGTAATCTTAATTTGTGGGGCAATAGTTGGAACCCATCTAGACAAATCTTGTTCAACGTAATCCTGCAATTCACCAGCCAATTCAACACCGGTTGGACCACCACCAACAACAACGGTAGTCAATAATCTTTTTCTTTCTGGATCATCAGATGGCAATAAGTTAGCTTGTTCGATGCTGTCTAACAATTTTCTTCTAATCTTGGTAGAATCGAAACCTTCTTTCAAAAAGCATGCATGTTCAGCAACACCAGGGGTACCAAAAGTTCCAACCTTAGCACCAACACCAACAACCAAGTAGTCAAAAGAAATTTCAGATTCAACTTGCTTGGAAACTGGGTTACCTTCGTGGTCTTGAGTATGCTTGTATTTGACGGTCTTGTTCACTGGATCGATATCAGTAGCTTCAGCTTCAATATAAACAACTTCACCATTAGATCTTCTAGTAATGGTTCTAACAGGTTCAACAATAGATTTCAAGTCAATAGTACCGGTTGGGACAGAAGGCAACAATGGGGTGAAAAGAAAGTAGTTTCTTGGAGAGATGATAGTGACATTATACAAAGTAGTATCCAATTCTTTCAAAAGGGAAATAGAACCCCAACCAGAACCTAAAATAACCAAGTTCTTCTTTTTGTTACCGGATGGAGTGACATCAGAGTGTTTAACTTGGTTCAAGTTTGGTCTAGATTCGTCGTAAATACTGTAACTCAAGTAAGCAACACCCAAAAGGGCAGAGATCCAAGCAGTTCTCCAAGTACCTTTAGCAAAGCTTCTGAACTTACTTGGAGATTTTTGCTTAGGAACGGCAGCATTGAATAAACGAGCCGAAGTGGAGAACCTGGCACTAGCGGCAGAAGTGTTGAATGCACTTCTAGCAGCAACAGCAGAGATTGCTCTTCTAGATACCAAAGATTCAGCGGCTTTGAAAAGCATTATCAATGGCTCTTGTTTTGTGAATATGTATTATTATTGTTCTTTTGTCTCAATAATTTCGTTTCGTGCTGTACCAATGATTAGCAACGAAAGATGACAAAACAAAAAAAAAATAAAAAAGGAATTTGTACCGAAACGGCGGTGGTATAAAAGAGAAGCCTCTTTGCAGCGATTGCTTGAGTTAAATGGAGCACAGCAGCTGGTATGAGCACAGATACAATTCTGCAGAAAGGAAAAGGGGAAAAAAAGAAAAGGAGAAAACTACAAGAAAGAAAACTGATTGAAAAAGGGCATTGCACAGCATTAATATAAATTTATAAAAAAAAAAACCAGAAAATAAAAATTTTTTTTTTTTATTTTTATGGAGAAAAAGCGAGATAACGGCGCTTGTCACAGCTACTAGTGGCTGCACTGGCCGTGCGTGTCTTGGGCACCCGGGTGCACACTGAGCGGGGGAGGGAGAGATGACTAACTGCCTTCCTCGGCTTAAGTAAGCGCTGCCGGCAGCGAAATCCGTTGATCGTCGTTAATATCTCGAGGTTTTTCCGCCAGCTGTAGCTCAGGTGGTGGCTCTCAACACCCATGCCCCTCACTGTGGAGCGCAGTGGAAGCGAAGTGGAGCTGCTGGAAATCCCTGAGCTGAGGGGCACGCACCCGTGCACCACACACACGGTATCGCAGTGTGTACCGCCGTCTGTTTTTTTATCTGCTTCCGCATATACCGCTGCATGCCTCTGCATGCTTATGTGTACCTATGTGTGCAGATGTCCGCTCGGAGGAACTGAGTGTGTTTTTTTTATTTTTAATGTAATTTCTGTTTTTGTGTTTTTCTGTTTTTGTGCTTTTTGCGAGGAAAATACGCATGTGCTGCCACATGCATTGGCATGCCTGTGATGCTGCAACTGCTCCGGCTACGGATTGGAGTGTATAAACTGAGGCTTTAGTCCGACTGGTTACAACTGTCAAACCGTGACAACTTTCTCGTCTTGTCTCGTCTCGACTGGTCTCATGTCATCTCTCGTGTGTTTTGGTGGCATGGGTCCGTATCTACCGAGAAAATCACTCACGTCAAATCACCCGCCGTGCCAAATAACTCAAACACGATTCGCAGCCGCACTTCTGTGTCTGGAGTTCCAGCTGGGAGTTCCAGCTGGGTGCACCTTCGAGAATTGTCAACCACCCCAGCTCATCAATCGAGGTCTCAAGCAGGTTGTCGAGGTAGCTTTCTGCCCCGAATGGTGCTTGTTGCTAATCTCCGAAAAGATCTTGAAATCGCTATTCACAGTGGTAAAGTAAATCTTCCCTTTTTCATTGGTTCCCGCACTGAGCCGACAATACCATTATGTTCCAGGTTCTTTTCTACAATGCATTTGCTTTCTATCATACACACTGGTGGTAAATTATTCTTTTACTTGGCTTTGAAACAACTCAAACCTAAGAAACTGTATCTTCCACTTCTATAGAAACGCCGGTGCTGCTATAAAACAAAAACTAATTTCTGAGCTTATTTGTCTTCTGAATAACTATTTCCAATATTTTTCCTCGCGCAGTTAATCAATATTTTAACAGCAGTACTGCATAAGGGGTATTTCGGAATGAACGTTGTACAGGTACACGACTTTGCCATTATTCCTTGAGCACAATGGTTAAGGATTACGCTTTTATGTGGACCCTATTTGACTGAGGCTGTGGTGACACCAACAATATTGGTTGTCAATATAGTACTATTTTTTTAAACTCTTGTGGTCAATAAATGCAACAGCCATCTAGAGAAACCAACAAAATTTTTTAGGCGAATCATCTCGGACAATAATGGCATGAATGGGACCAAAACCAAGCATATTATTGCTTATTTTTATGTATCTGCGCTTGCTAGAAGTGTTCTTTTGATATTTCCATACTTTATATGGAAAATTATATAGGCCTGTCGAATTACACAGTCCACTACATAGTTGTGCGTCACTATGCATGATTATTCCAACATGAACTTGGAAAAGGGGTAAAAACAGTATTCTAGAAACTCTTGAGCAAAACTGGATTGTCTTTAGTGATGGCTGTTACGAAGTCACTGTGAATGTGCCTTGGTAGTTTCTGGTTCTCGAAGAGCTTGTTGTAGTACGAAAGTCGCGGCACACCGACAATCCTTGGTAAAATATCTTTGATACTGCCGGAGCCATCATACCTGCTGCTTGAATCCATGTTGCTATCATTATCTTTGGATTGCTGTTTTTCCTCCTCAAATAACACCGTGAATGTTCTTGGATAAGCAATGGCTAGATGCCCCATGCTTTTGGTCAAATAGCGGAACTGGACAATAGGAGCAAGGCTGCTGAGGGCATCGTAAATAAAGTGCACTTCGCTGGTGGTGACAGGGTTTGGCAAGATTCAAAATTTGGCCATCTAAACATTTATTATGGCGATATTGGTACTGCGGTGCTGCGAGATGATGAAAATTCATTTCTACCTTCATACCATCACTATAGTCTATATCACCATTATCATTAGTATAGCTGAAGCAGAATCATGCAACCAGCGCTCGCAACCAGAAAAAGGCGCGCGACGCGAAAACTTTTTGCAGTTTTTTATTTATTTTATTTTATTCAACATTGAATATCCTTGGATCAGTACTGATAATAGCATCCTGGATATCTCATTTCATTAACAACAACAAACTCATCACTGCACACTCAGCCGGACAACCGCCCACTATGGACTCAATGAATATTTTCTCCGATGCCAGGCAGTCCCTTCTTTTGGCCACTGGTCCAAGACTTCTCGTGGCCAATGACTTGGGTCTCGTTAAAGTGATTGATTGGCGTAGTCCCGAAGACGAACCAGAAATTATTGAAACTTTAGACAGTCTTGCTGGTCTCAAAATCCACCATAATTTATTGGCCACAGTGACTGCTGACGGCGAACTTATGCTATATACCATTGACAAAACCGCAGCCAAAGTCTTTTCCTCAATCAAATGCTACAGATCAGAATTGGCACTCAGAGATATTACTTTCTTAAGCGATACGCATCTAGTGGTAGCTGGTGATAATAATGAGCTTGCAGTAGTCAGTATTGCTAAATATTACAATCAACAGACAAAATCGTACACCCTTAGTAACGATGGCGGTGATAATAATGATGTATTTGACCGTGAAAATATTAGCCAAATTGGAGCTGCGGATCAAGTACGTTCGCTTTCTTTCAATATCAAAACAAACACATTAGCAGTCAGCTTGGCTTCCGGTGATATTCAATTCTACAAATTCAACAACAACAGTGACAGTACCAACAGCAAAGTGCTAGAACCGGTAGGAAAATTGTTTGACTTTTGCAATAAGTACATTTTTATCCCTGATAGTGATCCAAACACTATCGACAGTTTGGCTCAATGTAATGTTTCCTGGAACCCAATATCAAACAGTTATGCCATTGCCAATAAGGCCAAAGATATAATGGTTTTCGATGACAGCAATTTTAAGGGCCAGGATCCAAAATTTATCCTTTCGGGGCCGCACAAACAGGAAATTGTGGAGTTGCAGTGGTGTCCTTTCAATTATGGCTATTTGGCATCGATTGACCATGAGAATCGTGTTGTAGTATGGGACGTGCTGGACAAAAAGCCGATCTTCAACAAAAAAGTGGTACTTCAAGATGCTAAATTGAAAAACGTTGTTTGGAATTTGATTAGCAGTAGTGGTGATAATGGTAATTACGGCGATTCAGCATATACCGTTCTTTCTGTGGGCTCAACCAGTGGTGACATTTTCACCGCCAAGTCCATCGTTGAGCCGAACATTGCCTTAAATAATCTTGAAAGTGCGAAAGATAAACAAGGCTTAGAAAGCAACGGTGAAAAAAGTGCTGTGTCGCACAAGTACGACTTTCAAGAGACTGAAGACAACGAATTTGATTTATCTGATGATGATGATCTTTTCAAATCTCCAACTGCCAACAACAATGGTACTACCTCCCCCATCAGTACTGGCCTCAATGGTCACAAAAGCAATGGCACTCGCAGCAGCTTGAAAAGATCGAGAGCAGATTTTGAATCAGACTCTGAAATTGAGCTTTCTGACAATGATGACGATGGCGACAGTGATGTGGCATACGATAACGATGACGAATTACGAGCCATTGAACAAGGTTCAGTATTGCCTAGTTATCGCTTGAAACCATACTCTGTTGGAGCCTCTCCATGGTTCAACAACCAACGATATTTGACAATCAATGCCATTGGGTGTGTCTACTGTGAAAAAAATATGGAAAACAATACGCAAATAGTCAATGTCAAGTTTTTTGAAAACAATGGTACCAGTAATAATAGCAATAGCAATAATGATTACTATTTCATTGATTCAGTAGGGTTTGATTTGGCATATTTGACAGAAGAAGGCTTGCTTTTAGCGAGTTCCGCATACATCGACAAATCGGGCAGTGTGGCAGCGGCCACCGGTAGTGCTGATGTGTTTGGTACAAGTTTGCATAATATCAAGACTTACAAGCAGGCAAAAGTGTACTATAGGCCACATAAAGATGAAACCAACAGTTGGGAAAAGATACTACCTATCAAAAACTACTATCAGAATGGTCTTGGTGGCGCTGTTAGTGGTAATAATGGTGGTAGTGGCAATTTATCAGAAAAGAATAAATTTGTAGCATCCCATGAATTTATCACTAATATCAATCTTTCAAAGAAGTATATTTTCATATTCACGAATTTGGGCCATACGAGAATTCTTACTAAATTTGGACTTTTGGTAAAAATTGAAAAATCCATGCCGGTAGTTTGTTCCATAAGCAACAACAAGATCCTTTTCACAATAGCGACGAGTAAGCACAATGGTGGGGGTCGCGAGTTTTATTTTAGTATAAGGGATTTGTTAACAACTACGCAACATCACTATATTGAGCAGAATCAATTGTTGCCATTGGATTACATTCCTAATAGACTTTTAAGTGACGCAAACAATGAGAAGAACTTTGATAAATTGCTAGCTAAATTTGACGCTTTTGAAAAGAAAAACAGTCTCATCGGCAATGATGATTTCAATAGCGAAAACGGTAACGGTAGCAGTAGCGGCAGTGGGGCAAAAAATTTAATTGACACCTTGGTCTATCGTGCCCCATGTTACGTGCTCAAAGGTCTCTATTTCACCAACTTTGGTGACCCTTGTATTGTGGATAATAACAATTACGTTTACGTTTTAACCAAATGGAAAAAAGCAAACCAGGGACAATGGATTCCTGTGTTGAATTTGAATGAAGTGTTGTATGCTCGACCAAATTTGAATTATGTGCCAATTAGTTTAGTTGATGATAAGTTTAACGTTGTATTGTTCAATAATATTAATAGTGGAGGAAATTATGGCAATGTGGCTAATGCGGAATATTTGTATCCAAAGACCTTACCGGAACAAACAGAATTAACGGTAAAGATACCAATCAACTGGAATGTTGATATGAAAGTACTCAAAGAACAACAAAAAGCTGCTCGTAAGGCTGGCAAAAATAATGGCAACGACGATTACGATGATGATATTAACGGATTCATTGAGAAAGATGATGACGGTGAGGATGATCTTGAAGATGACCTCGATGATGATGATGATGACGTTGAATTAATGGAATATTCAGAGGATGAAGAGCAAAATAGAGACTTTCAAAAACAATTAGAAACTGAAGAACAATTTCTTAGAGCTAAAATGATGACTGAGTTGATCAATGAAGCATTAGAGAGTCATACATTTTTTGAGAAAACTGTGGCTAAAAAATTCAAAACATATCATCGCAGTAAAAGAATTCTCGACATGGCTAATACTGACGGTGATGATTATTATTTGAATGAACTTGACTTGAACCTCTCCGATAACGAAATAGATAATAATAATAATGATGATGATGATGGTGAAAGTTATGGAGGAAAAGCATCATTTAGACTTAAAAATACCCAATTTAGCGTCAATGAGTCAATTGACAAGTTGCAAGAATTGAACGCCACATACGATAAGACTCTATTGAAGATGTTTTCTGAGTTGTGCACAGCTGGTGGTGGTGGTAATGGTGATAGTGAATATGCTAAGGCGGTGGGGTTGGTTAAGGAGATGAAGCAAGACAGAGCATTGATTGCTGCTAGTCGGATTGCTGAAAGATTGGAATTGAGCGAAGTGGCTGCTAAGATTGCTGAAGAAAGAGAAAAGCGTATGCAGTTTGATTAAGCCAACATTCATGAATGTGTGCTGTTATTTGGCATGGGTGCTAAGTTAGAATGGACACTTCATTGGAATGAACGGGACCATGGGTGCCAGTTTGTTTTTGCTTTTTTAGTTTTTAAGTTTGCATAGTTTATTCTATATATCTTGCGATTGGATGGGTTTGTCGTATTATTATTGGTTCTAGCATCAATAGTTGTACTTTTGTTATTATTGTTTTTGTTGGTGGATGTTGAGAGATACGTGCTGTACAGCGCTGCATGCACATGCGTGTGTCACTCACCTTTTATTTCTTCGAAGAATTTTCTTTTTCGCTTTGGCAAATGGGCAAATTAGCCGATCGATTGATGGATCGCAATGAGCTAGCGATGGCTAACCGGCTAGCTAGCTAATTGAGTGACTGACGTACTTTTATACCGACACGTATTTCCATCCAGCATCAACACACGACACTCCCAGTTTTGAGCTTTCAAAGTCTTTTTCCATCTTTTTTTTTTTTGTTCTTTTTCTTTTTTTTT
>JXWR01003418.1_pt1 | contig 13861 bp, 3 predicted proteins | sample 315541 | NCBI WGS metagenome assembly JXWR01 (sample SAMN03273951, study PRJNA271842) | soil metagenome | isolation source: rice field ambient CO2 | place: India: CRRI Experimental farm Cuttack,Odisha-753006 | collected 2013-12-17
GCTGTTGAAATTGCTGCTGCTGTAATTGCATCGCTTTTTGCTGCTCCTCTTGCTGTTTTAGCTGCTGGAGCTGATTTAGAGAAAGCTTACTACTAATGTGATCAGTACTGTTATTACTTTGAGGAGGCGTGCTTATGCTTTGAGCAAAGCCAGTCTGTTGAGCAGCAAATGGGTTACCTGTGAATGAGGGCTGCTGCTGCTGTTGCTGTTGTTGTTGAGATTGTACTTGTTGTTGAGGTTGCGAAAATTGTGCAAATGGATTGCCAGTGGGTAAGGCTTGTAATGACCCTGTCGGTACTGACCGTCCCATAACAAAAGGATTGACTCCAGTCTGTTGATTTAAAAATGGATTTTGCTGAGCAATTCCTGTAGTATTACCAGTATTAAGGGTGGTGGCTGCATATACAATTCCGGTATTTGGATCCACAATATTGGTGGTTTGCTGTTGCGCGAGTTGTGGTACCTGTTGTTGAGTCTGTAATAGATCATCACCATCAAAAAGCTCAGTTACTGGCTTTGATACCTTATCATTGACATCAATAATCTCATCGTCATCAAGTAAATTATTGCTACCACTTTCTCCTAACCAATCACCATCGTCTTTCACCGGAGTAAGCACTCCACTTCTTTTGGGCAATGCTGGCTTGTTCTCTGGCTCTCTACCATGTCTATCATGACTAGCAGTACTACTACCTCCTCCATTGCGTTCTGCTTCTCTTCTAGCTCTTTTGGATTGCTTCTTAGTCTTTTTTATGATTTCAAATGCAGTGAAGTTATCTCCTTTAGCCAAAATTAGTGCCTCAATGATATCCTCCATGTTGTTGATACCGGTTTTCTTTGCAAATCGTCCTGCTTCTTTACGGTACACTTCTTCTTCAAAAAGACTGATTTTGCGTCCAGTTAATGTTGGCAAATTTGAAGGATCAAAGTCTTTTTTGCTTTGGCTGACACTATTTTTACGAGACGGGGACGAAACACTGTTGGACTTATTTCTTGAAAACAAATTGAACCGGCTACCACTACCGCTGCTAAATTTGCTTTTACCAGAAGAACGACTATTATTTTGGTAATAATCCTTCGAATCATGCCCGTTGTTGTTGCCGTAAATATCATCATCATAAAATCCCAGACTGGTATTTTTATTCTTTGAATATCCAGCATCCTCGTCATCGTTATCATCATCAAAAAAGGCATTGCTTTTACGTCTGTTGGCTGTGTGTCTGCCACCGCCTGAACCATTTCTATGTCCGTACCTATCATCATCATCAACTCCACCACGGTGACGACTACCGAATGTTGGACTAGCAACTGAAGAAGGCGACAAGTCAGCTTCTGGCTCAGGGTCCCCATAAGTATATTTTTTCAAAACATATTTTTCTCTGAACCATTTATCAATTCCTGTTTTGTCGTCTTCATCAAAAGGAAATGGAACCTTGCGCGGGTTCCATTTTTGGTTTGCTTTCTTGTTTCCAATGCGGCGCAAGCGTTCAATTTGATCTTCGTTCCACTTGTCCATGGTGAGTGACTTGACTTTGGATATATGGGTGCCGAGCTTGCGATGGTAGGAAACGCAGCGACCACATAAAAAGATTCCGATGTTCCAACTTGCCCATGCTGTTTTGATAAGTTAGTAAATCATTTTCTATTATATAAGTTTAATACTAATTGTAGAAAGTGAGTTTGAAATTGACACCCTGTATATTATCATAATGTGTTATTCACGTAATGTACATACTAGGAAACGGGGCTTTACATTCGGCACACTCGTTTTTGTTGTCGCGAGCATTAATGAGGATCTTAAGCTCCTCTTGAGTTCTGAGCTGCTGGCGCTTAGACATTGAGGTAGTTTTTGTGTTATGAGTGTTAGATACTTTGTAGTGGCTTAATACCCAGTCTATCCGATGAAGGCCTCAGATGCTGTGGCTATAGCCCAGTGTTGACATATTGAGTATCGATGATAATCTTAGGAGACAGCTAAGGCACGAAAGATATTGTCATGTGACCAGTATCAAGTGATACTTTATGTGCACTACAAGTCTACTAATTGGACTCCAAAACGAACAGCGTCCTCAACTCAACATCACATACAACATCGCAGTATATGCTCGGCGCTTAATATCTTTTTTCTCTTCTCTTCTCTTCTTTTCTCCTCTGAATTGCGTCTATAACATTGACACTAACCAGCTATCATCATGGTATTCCGCCACCTCTTGTACTAAGCTGCCAATTGTAACCAATACTAACCACACTGAAACACCTAAGCCTCCAAAGAAGAAAGCAAACAGTCTCGACGATAAAAAAACTAAGCTCCTCAACTTCTTCATGGAAGACTTTGCCTTCTACAGCATCAAGGAGATTGAGTCCATCGCCAGCAAAAAGACGGGCATCAGCTCGATGCAAATAAAAGATATTTTGCAGTTGCTTATCGACGATGACTTGATTAAGTACGATAAGTGTGGTTCCATGAACTTGTATTGGTGCTTCCAATACGAATTGACAAAGGGGTTGATTGTTAATTATTCGAAATACAGCCAGTTGATGGACACTGCGGTCAGCGAGAAGCAAAAATTATTGGACGTTATTAACCAAGCAAAGGCTAGCAGAACAGATCAAGTGGAAGGTTCGTCTTCTAAGCAAACGAGAAAGCAGCTTCTTGAAGAAATAGCTGCCCTTAACAGCACTAAGCAGCAGCTTGCTATGGTAATATCATCACTTAAACAAAATGACCCAGCACGTCTTGAGGAAATGGATGGCGAGTTGCAGCGCTACAAAGAGCAGGCCGAACTCTATGCTGACAACGTTGAGGCGTTGGTGGGGTATTTGGCTAGACAGCATGGACTTCCGAGTGGACAGTTAAAGCAGGAGCTTGGGATTCCGGAATATTACGAAGATTTGTAGTAGCGGTTTGGTATAAGTAAAAATAATTAATTTTCTTGCGCCCATGGTAGTTATTACTTTAGCAATTGTGCTATCATGTTGGTAATGATAACCGCACAATAACGAGGGCGCTTGAGAACACGCATTGAGGGGCTAAATAGCAGCCGACGTTGTATGATGATGATACTGTGCGGAGTGTTTGATGTGTTTTAGCTGGTGATTGGCGCACCCGCCGCGTTGCTGGTAGAGCCGCCGCCCAGGAATCTTTTGGGGAAGCACTGGCCGTTGAGTGTTTTGCAAAACAGTTCTCTTATCCATGAGCTTTGTAATTGTTCTGTATTTGTTGATATATTCATATACTTCTTTATTCAATCACCACTCCATCCTGCCAACTGTTTATTTAACGTTGAACGTCTGTTTCTGTCTGTTGTGTATTCCAATATATCTACAATCCGCACACTGCTATCACCTTATCGCGCATTCTTCCGCGGAGGCTAAAAATAACTCGAGATGGCGAGCGACAATCGCAACTTCCACCTGTTCGCACTAGAGGCTCACAGCTTCTTCCCGCTTGACACCACCACCGACACCAACAACAGAAACATTAACAACACCGATGATAACACGAATGACTTTCCCACCATGACAAACCCCAACTTTCAAAGCGACGACCCCAATGCTGCCGCTTCTGCCTCTTCTTCCTCGATAGCCACAGCCAACAAAGACCTTCTCCTCCAGATCTACTCCGGCGTCAATGTGCTAAACTTGAATAATCAATCGCTTCTCTCGACTACCTCATCCAGATCGCTTACTCCAAACTCCTATCAGCACACGAATAGTAGCAACCCAAATCCAAATAATAGTAATAGCATTGGAAACAGCTTCACCCCAGAATCGCAAGTCTCATTGTCCCCGGCATTAATGGCACCGCTTGACAGTGATAACCACAGCGCTTACGGCACAACTACCGAAGATGACACATCAACAAAGTTCAATTATATTAGACCCAACACCGGCGACAGCACCAGTACCAACTTTCATGAAAATACAAGCAGTTTTCAGCAACCGTCTTCATCTTTATCTTGCTCGAATTTGGAGTTGAATGACAACGATTTGATCATGAATTTTTTAAACAACCCGGCCGGTAATAACCAAAAGTTAACAATGACTGCTACAACCACCACCAGCAGCGATTCAACTTCTAGTTCACCATTAGCCTTCCACACGGCTTCCAAAATACAGCAACCAGATACTTTTAACATAAATAGTACAGACAGTTTTAGCATCACTACGGCAATTTCGCCAAATAATAGGGTTGGTATAAGCAATAATAATATTAGCAATATTAACTTTCACCACAGCAATGGCAATGGCGGTGCCTCATTTGCCAAATCGGACGAATTAACATTTGACATAGATTCCGAGTTTCTAGGTGTTGGAACTGGACTGCTGAATATTGAAGAAAGTAGTGGGCCTTTTGCAAACAACTACAACAAAGCAAGAAATAACAGCAATCTGACCATCAGCGAAATTGTGCGTGATAATGATACCCAAATGGCCATCACAGAGGTGCCGGTGTCAAATGCATCCAAGCCAAAACGCTTGGACTTCAATAATAGTGACGCTTTGCCGATCAGAGAAATAGATGAGGCTGATTTAGTTGCTGGATCAACGAAATTACCAACCTCTCAACAAGCACCACCAGCACCGCAAGTACGGACAAACTTGGCATTTCCTACCCATATAAAAGCTAAGATCATGAATCAGCAGCAACAGCAACAACAGCAGCAACAGCAACATACTATGAAAAACAAAAATAACCCACTAAGGATTGCTATTGATAATACTCAATCGCTGTTCAGACCAGGTCATACTCGAAATGGTTCGCTTTGCTCCATGATGGGCAAAACTAGTCTCTTGTCGCCAATGAGTGCCAGTGCAGTTGGTCCTAAAAAATTTTCTTCTGAACTAACCTTAGATATTGTTGCCACTAGAAAAGACTTTTCTAGTAATAACAGCTTGAAAACTCCTGCTTTTCAAACATCTGTGCTTGATTTCTCACAGCTGCAGGACCTGAAGAAGAAAAGCCATCATAAAGTGCAAAAATCAGGAATCTCTAAAAGCAGCACCAATACCAGTCATCATAAAAAATCACAAAGTTTAAATAGCCAATCATTCAGCAGTCTTACTAGCTTGTCAAATCAAGAATTGGACAAAAAGTTTGTTAATATCTCAAGAAATTCATTGCACTCATTGGCTAACAATAATAGTAGTAGTGGTAACATCAACAATAATGTTAATGGGCACGGCCAATATCCTCCAATTACACCAATTACAGCCGGAAATACACCACTAGCTACGCCAACTAGCAGAACGATTCCAGTGCTACAGCCTCAACATCATAATTTTCACGGAAAAACTCTTTCACAAATGTGCGGCAATAATTTTTCTCCAATAAATAATGGTTTCCAAGAAATAAGTATACCAAACGAATACAGTACGCAAAAAGTGGATCAGAAATATGAAAAACCTTTAGCTTATAATGATAATAACAACAAAATTGGTAATAGGTCAGAAAGCGATTCATTTTATGCTTCAATAGTTGCTACGAGTGGTGATGAAGCGGCCAATACAAACGAAATCGAGCCCACCAAATCAGTAGATTCTGAAAAATGTACATCCCAGGAATCAGCGCTGCAGCCTACTATCACTATCGATAAAACAGGAACCGGGAATAGCAGCAGCAGCTTGGGCAAATACGAAAGTTTTATTTCAACTGACAACTTGTTTGATGATAAAGATGGTATAAAATTTGATCTTGTCTCCAGTGATGATAATGATGAGTGGAAAACCAATCCGTTTGATGGTAACCATGGGCTTTCGAATAGCCCTGCAGAGATTGTTGATAACCCTGATGGTGCAGTTCAGGAATCTGGCCTTCCTGATAATATCACTATCAATCCGTCTAAACTTACTTCGCCAATATCTCGCTCGTTCACCAACTTTTTCAAACTGAAGTCTGATTCCAATAATCTTAACATTGGAGCCCTCAATAATACCAGCTTTAATTTCAATCTGGGTGATGATGACTTGAACAAAATTTTGCCATTGGCAACTCCAGATGATAGGCTCTACGGTATACCTGAACTTGTGCGCCAAAACCAAAGTCAAAGCCAAATTCATGGTCAAAGTAACTATCAGCCTAACTATAATAGCATTGACGGTAATAACAACACTAATTTTAATACCTGGAAAAGTGATAAACTTTCTGATGATGGTTTCAGCAACTCCAGTTCTGATGGCATCGACATGAAGTTCAGATTCGAACTATTTGATAATGATAAGTTTTATGCTTCTGATGAAGAACTAATTAATGATGAAGCTCGAGCTGCTGTAGCTATAGATAATGATGATAATGATAATTTTGGCATTATTGATATTGGTGACATTGATAATGATAATGATGACGATAATGAAATTGACAGTGATACGCCAAACTATAAAGCGCTTTTTCAGGACGTCAGTAACAACATCAATTACAAAATCATGAAGTCAAAAAAGTTGAAATCTAATAATAACACTGAAAGCAGCAATATTAATTCCGGTGCTAGTACCAACGCTAATTCCAACAGTGAAATTCTAGGGGATAGCCACAGCCACCAACGCAAAAATTCTTTAACTACAAAAGCGTCGTTGAAAGACAAGCTTACACGAAAAAAGTACCATACCAAGCATATATCAATCGATATCGAACCCGTAAAAAAATTGCAATCCAAGAGCTCAGGATCTTCTTTAGGCGGCTGCTCATTGAAAGAGAAACTCAAATCACCGACTGGGATACTTAACAAGAAAAGCAAGCAAATACAACAACTGTCTCAACTGCAACAACTGCAAAATTATGCTGCTGGCGGCCTAATTGCTGGTGTTAATAATAGTAACTATTTAAGAAACAGGGCAGCATCAGTGAATTCAAGTCTTGATAACTTGAGCATAGTTAACTCTTTAAATGGTGGCTCGTCGATTTTCTCGAGTCACACAGGAAACAGCAGTATTTATTCAGCTACCACCAACGAAACGCATCCAGAAGATAGTAAAGGTAGAGGTTTTATTTCAAATCATAAAGATGGTGCAGTTGCTGATAATAGCTATAATGTAAATAACAGTAGTTCAAAACAAGGACCTCTACAGCAACCGCCGATGAATAAATACCTGGGTACGGTCATTCAAAACACAAGAAATGAAAACACTGCAAATATTCATAAAAAGTCATCATCATTGCCGGTAAATAGGTTTACAGGAGCCGTACCAAATCGTATCTCCCCAAATTCTTCCGATCCGACCATCATTTCTCAAGCAAAGCCTTTCCATACTAGTCATAGTGACAACACTGCTACTGCCAATAATGCCAATGGGCATTTTGCCAACATGAGCCAACAACAATCCATGTTTATTACTGCTGCCCATACACATCCAGAAATTCCGGTTAAACAGCCCTCGAGACGCGGTCGTAAACCAAGCACAGACTATGATCCAACCAAAATTTTTAGCTGCTCGTTATGTCCACGAAAATTCAAGCGCCAGGAGCACTTGAAGAGACATTTTCGGTCATTGCACACTGGAGAAAAGCCATTCAACTGTCATTTGTGCGGGAAAAATTTTTCTAGAAGTGACAACTTGGGACAGCATTTGAAAACACATGGTAATGGTTTTAAATGAAGAATTGAGCATGCCTTTATTTGTGCTTTTGACTTGGTTTATCTCCAGCTGTGTGCTGTTTCATTGTTAACCTTTTAGATCTTAAACTTAATCAAATCAAAATTCTTTCAAATGTTTACTTCTTACTTACTGTTCTTATTACTATACTTTTTTTGCTGCCCAGTTTTTAATCTTTTACTTTTTCTTAAATCTTTTTGTTTGCTTTATTTGCCCAAAAAAAAATTGTGTTTTTCAACATTTAGTTTACACCTTTTTCCATAATATGCTACCAAAATCTCGATATATTTTGTTCAATTAATATGCTACTAATCTTTAAAGCCTTGAGCTCTCATAATTTTAATCTGGTTTTTAGCTGAAACATACAGTAAAAAAAATGCTGTTTTGATCGTATCTAATTACACATACCCAAATCCTTTGTTTGGGCACCGCCTCAATATTTTTAATATTGCTCTTTTTTTATAAATTTGCGGTGCTTGCATCATTCAAATAACTTGAAAGAGGTATTCCATTTGATAGCAATTTACAAACTCATATTTACCAGTGTGCCAGCACTACCCAAGATTTAAAAATTCAGCAAGCAAATGGGACCGGAGAGCAGTATCCGGTAAGAACATAGTCAGAGAAAATGTTGAGTCAGAGGCAGAACCCACGGTGGGAAATCTTGTTGGTGAGATACTAAAGAGATAGCATTGAACGTACAATGTCATAAATTGCAATGTATACTATAATATATTAGAGATTCACTTGTTTTGCAACATTCATTCTGTTTCTCGTATACAGTTATTAATATCCAATCCTGTCTTCCAATTACATTGCCCAATATTTGTGCCATTATTGCTTCTATTGTGCCGATCAAGTGATTAATCTATTGATCAATCGATTGATTACTCTCCTCCGCTAAATCTGCTGAATACAAAACCTACTTTTGAAACTCGATTGGCACTTCTACGTGCATGAGAATAATAAACCTTATTTGCGTGAGAAAATTGACTGCATTTTGCGGAAATCTGTGGCTGCTATTTTTGGAATTGATTGAACGAAGAATTGACTGGGAATTTCTTCGCAACTCTTTTTTTGACTGCGGTGCCCATACCTTGTTGAAACAGAACTAAATTGATAATAAAGCAAAATTCAAATTTAGTCCAGCAATCTCTACCAAAATAGAAATACTTTTGAGCGTTACAATCAATTTTCAATAAGAATATTATATTAAGAAGTAAATGCAACAAATAGGAGAAGCCAAACAAAACAAAAAATACAAAATATTAAAATGCTAGTCTAGAAAAAAAATAGAGCGAGAACCGGAACAAAAATGTAGAATGCGAAAAAATAAAACATGAAAAAACAATATCTAAAGCATCAGAATAATGGGCACCTTTGACTAATCAATAACCAAGGATTTTTTGAGTAATTATAATTTTAAAATGTTCGTAATTTTTTTGTTCTAATCAACTTAGAGCAAAAAAACGCTGGAAACAGCAAAGAAGAATGTGTAAAACAAAGCAACGATGCCTCTGTTATTTTGTGAATGAGCAGCACCATTAGTGGAGAGCTCAACAGATGCAACAGTGCTGGATGCATCAGATGATGAAATAATAGCGGTTACGCCAGAGCCATCAGAAGTAACAGAACTGGCTAAAGTAGAAGCAGTGGCACTGCTGGAGTCTGTTTCGGCTTCAGAGTTGATTTCAGAGTCGGTGGAACTAGCAGCTTCAGTAGAAGCCTCAGTGGAGGAGATTTTGACAGAGCTTGAAGTGGCTTTGACAGAGGAAGATGGAGCAAGAGTAGAGGTCACAGAGCTAGAAGATCCGATGGATGAGCTAGAAGCAACAGAAGTGGCGCTGACGGAAGAAGAAGCGACAGAAGAGCTTGCAGAGGAAGAGGAAGCAGCAGAAGTGCTGGAACTAGCAGAAGATGAGGAGGACGAAGAAGAGGAATCCTTTTCAACCGCGCTGCCGTTCAAATTACCCAAGATCTTACCAGTATCAGATTTGATAGATTCCCAGCTACCAGTGGAGTCACTGTATTCATAATTGTCACCAGTGGAGTAATCTGTAACCACCAATTGTTTGAAGTAAGCGTTGAATGGAGCTTGTGAGTAATCAGTTAAACCACCGGCCCATTCAATGGTGCCTTCGGCATTAGATGAATCACCAGCTGCCCAAAGACCAATGTAAACAGCCATTGGAGCTTGCGGATAGCCAGATGGCGAGTCGGAGTTCAAAGTTCTGACCAAGTTACCATCAACGTACCATTTAGTAGAATCTTGAGTCCAGTCGATAGTATAATTGTGGAAACTTGTGGTTGGACTGTTGACTGGGTGCAATCCACCTCTGTCGTAGGTGGTGGTGTCACCTTTAGAGAAGAAGTTGGATTGAACTTGAGTGTCATCGCCACCTAACCATTCAACGTCAATTTCATCCTTGTCATCAGATTGCAAGTAGAAAGTAGTAGCAATACCGGTACCTGGAGCGGCTTTAACAATAGCTTCGGTTCTACCGAATTGGATATAAAATTTAGATTTGATGGATGGGTTGTCGAATCTTTTGGCCAAAGTCAACTCTAAGCCATCATCGGTACCATATTTAACATTGTCACCATAATGGTAGGTTTCAAAGTAGTCAGATTCAGAACTGAAATCCAAATTTATGGATTTTCCCAAAGCCTTGTTCTTAGTGCCGGCGGTAACAGAAGAGGCAGTAGTTAAACCGGCAGACAAGATGAGAGAAAGTAAGTATTGTGGAAGCATTATTGATTTTTATCTGATTTGTGGTATGTTTGTTGATTTGATAATGAAATCAAAGCCCCAGTGAGTAGTAGCAGGAAGGTTTGAATGAATAATAATAGAAAACAAAGAAACAACAAAAATGCTAGATCTGGGCTTTGTCAATTGGCATGGTGGCTGGGTGGCATTATATACTTTTTTTTTTTTCGAAAGGCAATGTGATCCAAAGGGCAAATCTGTCTTGAGATACACGCGGACCACCATGTTGGCGGTGTGCGAATAAAAGGGGGCTGGGGTGGTGTACATGCGTAAACGGGTCAAAGACATGCGTCTGCATGTGGCAAAAAACAAAAAATAAAAAAAGATACTATGAGGTTTTATTTCTAAAAAAAAAAAAAAAAAGTAAAAAACTGTCCCTGGGAGAGTTACCAGCGCAACACTAGTAAAAGCACAAGCTATGCTACTGTTATTTGTGGTGCTTGAAGAAGTCCATATGGCAACAGTAGTCTACAAGGACGCTGAATGAGGTCACAAATGCAGCACTCTATTACCGCCTTTGTAGATGGATAGTCGCGACACCCAATAGCAAAACCATAAGCGCCAGGCACCCTACTTGCAGTGATGGTATTGTTGGCATACCGCGGTGGTGTTCAGTTGGGAGCTAGCTCTAGTATCAATTCGCACTGCTGTAGCAAAATTTTCTGGTAAAACAAGTAGCTAGCTGTCTCGAAACCTTGGTTTCAAAAATATTATCTATCTCTTACTGGACAAAAAGGCATTCCGTACAAATCAATAAGACAGCGATGACACTTTGCCAGTCCCAAATTTGTTTGAGCCCTCAATTAGCAGCCCGAAAAAGGGGGTAGTGGTGGGGGTTCCTGGATAGGGCAGTGAGAAGTAGCACTAACGGGACCTAATTGGGAAGCGTGATCTGTCTCAGCTGTCATAACAATAGGTCTGCCCCCCGGGTTATTTTTAGTAGATGCATATGGCATGAAAATTCTTTTCGTCGGGCAGATCAGGAGAGGCTCTTGTTGCTACTATTTTTTGCCGTAGACGCTTGTGGTGTATTGTTCTTGTATTTTTCTCTGTTCTATTTATATAACCATTTAGAAATTCCCGCCGGCATTAACGTCATAACTATGGCAAGGACAGCGCACTAATTGCAAGAATGTCACCATGCCGGGGAACAGGGCGCTATCTAACCAACGCTAAAAGCTGTCCCAGTTGTCACCGGGCGAGCTGGTCTGTTTCCTGGGGCTAATTCATCAACTTTGCTTAATATGTCCACAGGCTGTTTATTGCAGCAGGTACTACTGCGGACAAAAATAACACACAAATGAGCGTTTGTTTCTATCGTTTGATCAGACTTTTGCTACAATACAAGCAGGCGTTAAACAATCGACTCTTTGTTTTGCCAAACCGCACTTGCGATTTTTGGCACTTCGGCGCTTGCCGGTGTTTACATATTGCTTGATCCGGAAAGCCAGGCGCACACAGCGAAGAAAAAAACACAACCAGTGTAAGCTGCACTATAGTTATCGTAAGCAATCGCTGACGCCTCAAAAATGCAAATTTCAACTGTTAGACCCACTTATGTGTCCTTGTCATGGGCTCATCATGCATAAATGTTTGTTTTTCTTCTACTTGGAATCAATTAAACGAGATTGTGCTGCTAGTAGATGACATTCCCGATCTTGTGGCAATTAGGTAGACGGCAATACAATGTCGTTTTTGTTTTCCCTTTGCAGCAATCTCTGAAGCTCGCGATACTCAAGCAGTTTTTCAAAACATCGGCAAAGCCTTGTGTAGAGCCCCATATACGAATGTCGATAGTATACTCTTGGCTAAAAGTGAACCGTCTCGCTGTACTAAATACCATTTAACCAGCTGTTTCAATTGACATGCAGTATATTTTACTTTTCTGCAAAATAAAAAAAATAAAAAAAAAAAAAAAAATTATAATTTTAGGGTCGTTAGCTACAACAGCTACTCTTGGGAAAATTGGAGTGCTCGCCAAGCATTAATATAGGAACTGCTATGCTGGAAGGAACGCGACATAATTTCACTGACCAGCTGCGACTACAAAGTGGCACTTTGTTACGATTCAGAGACCAGAAAAATGGTAGCTCCTGTAGGTTAATTTTTTTGGCATAAAAAAGCTATGGCAATGAAGGTGTGAGAAGCATCAATATGCTCGTCTATTGGCAATTTCGTGTACAAGAAAGCATCATTAAAGCCTTTTAAGTGAAAATAAAAGTAATAACACATTAAAAGTGGGGTTTCATTGCCAATATTCATCCTTTGCATGTATTGGCTATCCCTACATGCTCTCGTCGACAGCGCTAGGGCAACTGAGTACCAAGTCGCGCAATCTGTTAAGCGTTCAGATGCTGACTTTGAAGCGTAACTTCTTTTCTTTCATTTGCAGTGAAGACTGTATCGCTCCTGTGAAATACTATTTTTTTTTCTTTTTTTTTTTTTTTGCTGGAATGGTAAGGACAACCAACCAATTAGCGTTCGCCAATCAAATACATCTTAATCATTATAGCATTGATTCTCATGATGGACATTGGCTAATAGTTGACCAGTCATCGTCCACTCGATTACCAAATTAGACAATCATTGCATTTCTTTTTCTTCTTCTTCCAACGAATTATAAGTATTCTTTGCAAGAACGCGATCCAACTCAGCCTTAATAAACTGCACTTTATCCGAGCTCACCAAAAGGTTAGTATCATCAAGTTCTTCAATGATTATGTTGTGGCGCTTGGAATCGATATCCACAATGAGCGCTTTGATTGATGGATCGCTATTGTTTGAAAAAAGTCAGTATGGAAGCCAGAACGAAAAAGAGATGATTCGGTATGCTTTTATTGGTTCATTGCTAGGTAACTTATGACGTTATTGCTTACCATTTCACCAAATGACCTTTGACAGCTCTGACCATTTTTTAAGTAGTAAAAACAGCTGTTCTAATATATGGTGGCGCTGTTGCTCATAGATATATCGTTGCAACTACAAAAATCAAGTAGTTGTGCTTTATTACGAAAATCTTTGACTTTTTTCTCATCTGCAGAAATTGAATGCAACCCGTGCGGATGTGACCGCTTGTTGGTGTATCACCGGAAGTAGGCAAGTTTACATAGCAATAAAACAAAATGATAGATTTTCAAAACTCAGAGCTATTTCTTTTACGGTAGTCATCTTTTAAGGCGCTGTTGTTATGGCTTTCTTTTCGGATACGTGTAGCTCATTTGTTATCTGTCGACATGTAATTGTTATTTGGTGTTAGTCAACTGCTTTTTGGATAGCACTTTGCGCGGGACTCCCGACTGTTTTCTCACTATTTAATGTGTAGTGAAAAATATCATATTTTTAAAAAATCTGACATTTAAGTTCAAAAAAGGTCTGTATTAAGTAGGTTGCCAAAAAAATGGTTATCAAACTTATTTTCAGTTTTATCCAATATTCCCTTGTTGACTTACTGTTGCAGCAGCCAATCTACAGCCCATATAAAGCGTTAATAAGTCAAAAAAAAAA
>JXWR01000059.1_pt1 | contig 13829 bp, 7 predicted proteins | sample 315541 | NCBI WGS metagenome assembly JXWR01 (sample SAMN03273951, study PRJNA271842) | soil metagenome | isolation source: rice field ambient CO2 | place: India: CRRI Experimental farm Cuttack,Odisha-753006 | collected 2013-12-17
TTCTTGAAATTAGAATGGGGTTTCCATACTTTAAATGTCAAGGGAATATCCTTTACCTTTTGAAATTCCCTATCAGATTGTGCATCCAATAGCTCTTTTTTATTCTTTGGTACAGCCACGGAACGAACAAGCCTATTTAAACCCTGGTATAACTGTGGTGAAGTCGTATATTTACGAAAAAAAAAATTCCACTTAGAATAGAAGAAACCACTAAACAGCGATAACTCTTGTATTTTAAACAATGAAAGTAATCTCCAAGTGATTGCTTGTAAATTACTTCGTTGCTTTTTCAATGGGAAAAAGGAAGTCTTGACTGCTGCTTCTTGATTGCTGGGTTTTAGAATAAAACCCAACCTTTTTAAATGAGCAAACACAAAATATTGGTCCATTTCCTGCTGTGATGAAAACAGCGAATACAAATCCTCCATACTGAGTAAAATCTCTGTTTCGTGCTTTGAGCTTTTGTTAGAGCCTGCTTCTAATCTATAATAAGGAAGAATAGTGCCTCTCTCTGCCAAATAAACAAACTCATGGAAGTCAAGCCAGAGTTCGCCTGTGCTATCAGCCCTTCCCATCGTTTGCATAAAGCTACCTTTGGGTTTAAGTAGAACGGCTTGATGTTTATGGGGAACATAGTATCCTCTTACTTCAGATTTTACTGTTGTGCCTCTTATTGAGTCTGATATGGTATCAAACATGGCTTTACTTGCATTATAGAGAAGCAGATCTTGCAAATTAGTCCCATCTGGTTCATAGTCTTTTTCACCCCTCTTTGGAAGTGAAAGAGCAGCATTTTTGCTAACGAGCGATGCGAGTTGCGACCAATCTTGTTGTAGTTCTTCTTCTTCTTCTTCTTCTTCAAAGCCCGGATTAGATGTGGTCACTTGATCAGTTTTCTTCCCAGCGAATTGCATTTAAATTGGCAGAGGAACAGAGGTTTTATGTATGTTTATATCCAAACGTTTCGATAGCTCAAATGAATAATTTTTCATACTGAGATGAAGCTCTGCAGAGTTCGACTAAACTGTTTCTAGTTTCCCTTTGGCGCAACTTAACTATGAAAAATAATAAAATAAAAAAAAAAGTCCAAGCCATAATCAATAGACAGTTAATAACCTGAATTTTAACAAGAGAATATGAAAACATTATCAATACTGATTTGAATATACCCATAAATTCTATAAGACTCCATTAATATACCGTATTATATTACAAGTTGATAATACATAAATGCGTTAAATAAAACAAAAATGACCTTGTATACGCGTCATTCCAATGCAAGAATTTGTTTATCGTAAAGTTTTGATGAAGGTGTCTAAATTATACTCCTCCTCGTATTGAGATGGGTCCCATAGCTCTTTCAATTCACCAAGGGCCTCTTTGGCTTTGCCAGTTAAACCAGTCTCGTTGGCAATATCTTCCATGCCCTTGGCTGTTTGGGAATCGCCATTATTCTTTTCCTCATTGTCCTGTGAGGTAACGTTATCGGGGTCGAAGAGATCAAGCAGCTGATGTGTATCCATGGATGCTAATCCACTGTTTTGCTGATTAACAACTGTAGAAGCTATATTCATTTTGAATTTCTGCAAACCCATGATTTTTTCTTCAAGCGTACCTTTCGTAATAATTCTGTAAACATTAACAACCTTTTTCTGACCAATTCTATGCGCTCTGTCCATTGCCTGTAGATCATTCATTGGATTCCAGTCATGCTCTACAAAAATGACGGTGTCTGCACCAGTTAAATTCAGACCCAGCCCTCCGACCTTGGTGGTCAACAGTAGGCAATCAATAGAGGGATCTTCGTTAAATTTCCGAACAACTTTTTGTCTGTCTCTTGGGTCAATGCTTCCATCTAGCCTCATATAGGTTACGGAGGGCATATACTTTTTAAACAAGTCATTTTCAACCATGTCTAGCATATCTTTTAGTTGGCAGAAAATCAGGGCTCTGTGTTGTGATATGACATTTTGAATAGGAAAATTCTGATCTTGGCTTGCTTTTTTGTCGATATCTTCTTCACCTATACCACATTCAAAGAGTAATGTTCTCAATGCGCTCAGTTTTGGAGCGTTGATAATATCGTGTAAATCTAGACCAGTTTGCTTTAAATAGTCTTGTACTTGCGCTAATTGCGGGTGATTTGGTGAAAGGACCAAAGCTGGATGATTACACAATTTTCTCATGTATTGTAAAGCTTGGAAAATATGTTGCTTGCCATCAGCAATCTCAGAATTTTCAATATCTTTCTCAACTACATTTTTTTGTTTTTTAGTAAAATCCATGTATAGTTGTTTTTGTAAATCACCTAATTCACAGTAGTAATCCTGAATAATTTTAGGTGGTAAATCAGATAGAACGTCTTCCTTCAATCTTCTCAGCATGAAAGGTAGAACTTGCTTATGTAGTGCTTCCAAAGCCAGTACACCTGCTTCCTGCTCCTTAGATGATGTTTTACTATTTCTTGACGCAGCGATTGGCTTTGCGAACCTTTCCTGGAACATCTTTTCCGTTCCCAAAAATCCCGGCATTAAGAAGTCAAACAGAGACCACAATTCTAAAACGTTGTTTTGGATGGGAGTTCCGGTTAAAATTAATCTATGGTTTGCAGTAATTTCTTTAACAGCCTTAGCAAGTTTTGATTGAGAGTTTTTAATTATATGTCCTTCATCCAAAACACAATAATTATATTCAGTTTTGTTTAGGACTGCGAGATCATTTCTAGCTACGTCATATGATGTTACAATAATATCAGCATCACTTAACTGTGGTCTCAGAGTTAATCTGACAGTTGGGCCACCGGCATACACAACAACCTTTAAAAAGGGAGCATACTGGTCAAACTCGTTTTCCCAATGACCAGTTAAAGATGGGGGGCATATTATGAGAGATGGTAAGGCTCTACTTTCAACAGAACGCGTTTTTTCATAATCTTCCTTCCTCAAATATTGATCGCTTGCGATAATGCAGATGGTTTGTAATGTTTTGCCCAAACCCATATCGTCACACAATATTCCATGTAGATGATATTTGTTCAGGAATGCCAACCAGTTAACACCATCTTGCTGATATTTTCTTAAAGTCGCCTTGATGGCAATGGGTAATTTAAATGGCTTAGCTTTAGAAGGATCCATCATTTGTTGGATAAAATCACGCTCCCTCTCTCTGCTTGCCACTAGTTCTTCTGGGAGTCCTTTTGGATCGGCGATACCAGCTTCTAAAGGAACTAATTTGATGATAGAAGCAAATGTTGTTGTAGCTAAATTCCTCACATCTTCGTTCGAATCACTCATGCGACCCAAAAGTGGAACTATTAAGAAAATGACGTAAGGTAGAACATCGGTTTCCATAGAAAGTGATAAATGATAAATAAGCTCCGTGGACCCTTGACGATCGGATAGAGAACCAGCGCTATTCATTAAAGGCAAAATCTCACGTATGGTGTAAGCCATTACTTCCACGGAGGAAATTTTAGCCAGATCAGCAAAAGTTCTTGCAGCTGAATAACGAAAAACAGATAAGTTTGATCTTAAGAACGTTAATAAAACAGGGAAACGGGTGAAAACCTCACTAGAACGTAGCGAATCAGACATAAATGGGAATAGAGCTCTTAGTACACCAAATGAGTCGACTATTTTTTGACCTTGCTCGTTGTCAACTTTACTTGCTTCCTCATTTTCATGATCAGATAATGAATCAAATAAAATCGATCTAAGCTGAGGTAGTTTTTGTAATATAGAAGGCCCAAGAACTTCAAATAGTATTTTTAACGTAATCAACCCACCCTTCCTTTTTAGTTGAGCCTCTTCCGACATCTTTGCGAGATTAATGTCATCTTGTGCGGCAATCGAATTAGATTCTTTTATTAACGTCAATATTTTTTCTTTATATTCTGCATTTACGGAGAAATCAGGAACTTCTGAAGTATCAACGCATAAAAATCCGCAGAGATTTTTGACTATCTTACCAGACACATTAACTTTATTATTTTCTAACAGTTGCTGAATCAAATGTACGACCGATTCTCCGGCCATCGTTTGTAACTTTTCATTCCTTTCTTCTTTAACACTGTCCATTAGCGACCTGATAATGGGGTTTAATTTAAGAGGTAGACCATCAAATAACAAGATGGATGATGCGTAATTAGCGAGAATGCTGCCTGTACGAAGTTTTGCGGATTCTTTGGCTGAATTGATTGCCATCAACACGCGATGCTTAGAATCTTCTAATGGCTTTTTGGCCAATAGTTTGTAAGAGTTGTTCATGGATTTGAACATTTTATCATAGTATTCGCCGTACACTTTTTCTGCTGTTTCAACACCAAACGCATGTGGACCGGCTTCTGTTTCGCCTTGAACCACAATTGCTACGTTGGGTAGTTTGTACTGAGGTAACATACCTACATCCACAAAGGTAGCCAGTAGGCTTTGACATTGAGTCCTCAGAGCTTTTAAGCTAGGTACTAGCTCCCTAAATACAGGAAATTCATCGCGATTCAGTAACTGTTTATTCATCACAGGACTGAAAATCTCTGATACAAAAGAAGGTAATTTTTCCCCTTCTGGATGCTTTTGTAACCACGAGGAGCAAAACTGTGAAACAATAATGCCTGCCAACATACGTGGAGTTGAGAATGGCAGCTCTAAACAACGAACCAGAACGTTTGTGAAGAAGGATTGAAGCGTGGAATCTTGAAACATTGACAATGTCAAAGCAAATGCCTTTGCTCCCATTATTCTAGTGTTCAATATTACGTCCAATCCTAGCAAAGTAATATCTCCAGCAATCATAGGTGCATCGATATTGATATGTTCATTATTTTTTGGTATCGGAATGTCAGAATCTGTTGTGGTTTCAGATATAGAACGTTTTTTTTCTGGATGTAATTGATAGTGCTGGGAAGGCTTTAAAATATATTGTGATTCCATGGCATAATTCTTTCCCTTTTCCCCTACTGGCGTATTTAGAAGATGTAGTATTGGCTGCAAATGTTTACTGAAAACATGATCTAAAGTTTTTTCGGTATGCTTAACTTTATAATGCTCCAATAACGCAACATAAACATCAAAAGACAGTTGCAATAGTTCCGGGTTTTGCTCCAGTAAAATATTCTGAAAAACTAGACGGAATACTTTGCCGTTTAACCAGTTTTTAGTAGAATCATCCTTTATTGATAAGAATGCAATCAGTAGATTCAAAACAGCCCTCCTCACAGAAGAAATCGAATGGCGTAAAAAGGGATACAATTTCGGTACCAGTGACTTGAATGACCACTCTGAAGGATGCTCTAAAGCCTTGTTCTTTAAAATATCTAGTACTTCTTGGTGGTCGCACAACTTTGCCAATAGATCCATTATAGAACCTACGCTTGAAGATATATCATCATCTAAACGAGCTAGTAATGACCATATCGTGGTCACCAAAATTTCTATGGTAGATTTGTTTAATTTGACAAATTCGCTGGTTATTGGGGTTAAAATTGAGGCTGCTACGCTTTGAACGTCATCATCACTTTGGTTTAAACCATATAGCACTATACGGACAACGTTTTCTAAAAGGCCATGGGCAAATAGGAAATTTGTCTTTATGCTGACGAAGTAACGAATCCCTAAAAGCCCTCCATGGGTAGCTTCCCATATTTTGTTCGGTAGACTTGTCTGTAGTGGATCTTGTAGAACCAGTTGTTCTAAACAATTAAATATTTTAATTGATAAGGTACTGTCTAGGTGAATTAATAACGCAGCTAGAGTTTGCGCAACTGACTCTCGTACAGGGGCCACAACTGTATCATAAACATAATCACCAAATCTATCCAATGCAAATACTGTAAGTAGACGAGACGCCAAGTCTTCTAAGCTTCTAGAATTCCTTAGGTTGTTCTCCTCTCGGGTATTCCCCTTAACCCTGCTGACTCCATAAGCATGTTTTTTTACCAATTCTCGAAGACCCAACGCAGCTCCATGCCTTATTTCCCAATTTTCGCTCATTAGATTATCTAAAAGTAGTTCATAAATGCCTTGGAATTGCCAAACTAGGCCAGCAACAATTTCGTGTTGTTCTAGCAATGGCCTTACTGTGGATTCTATCATTAGTTTACTTTCATCGGCTTGTTCAGTGATCTCCAGTTTGGGATTTAGCTGGTTACTGGTGGGAGAAGTGGCTAGCGATGCAGCAGAATTGGTCATATTTTTTTCATTTAATAAAGTCTTGGAAACTGAACTTTCCGTTATATCTACAGGATGTTTGGGAGTATTCTTAGCACTCATTTTCTTTTTTCGCCTTGCCATAGCAAGCATCCTTGCTGACTTCTTATTAGCATTACTTTTATTTTCATTCGCCTTATCAGACGCATTTAGCATAGATGTTTCCTGCTTTATATCATCAGTTTTAGCTTGTTTTCTTATATTATCGTCAGCCTTACCAAGAACATTGTAATCATTCATACTCGACGCCAGGAGCACTTTACCTGACTTTAAAATTTCGTTCAATTTCCAATCAGATAGAGAACTGAGGTGATGGTCCTCCTGTAAGAGATTCAACTGATTGTTCTGAGTAGCCTCTTCCAATTTTATTTTCATTTCATGTTCCAACTTCACCTGAGCATTATCCAATGGAGAACCTTCATTTGTACCGCCTACCAAGTCAGATTCATTCGGATCCCAAGAAGGAGCATGGGCAACTATGCCACCCACAGCTCTTGCTGCAGTAACACGCGTTTCCCATTTCTTAACTAGTAAAAAGGGGTAAACTCTGGACAGCAACGAAAGAATGTCTTCGGGGTGCTGTTTGGCCAAGTCTCCCATTTGATCGGCAGCCATGTTCCGGACTACTTGGGTGGAACCGGTCTCTATTAATATTACCTGCCGGTCCAGCCTCGAAACTCGTGACGTCATTTGAGGTGCTGTGTGTGTTGTGGTACTTTTGTTCGTTAATATTGGAATACGATCGCTACTTATATTTTATGTTCTGAAGGACTCTAAAAGCAAATCAAAATAACCGCCGAGCTGTGTGTTCAGAGCTATAATAGCAGAATGGTGGTTTTTTTCTGAGCGCAATAGAAAATGGCGCGCAAACCGCCAAGGGAACGGAATTGGTGGAAATCATAAGCTTTTATATCAAGTGCAGCGGCCGGCGAGTGGGACGTGCTTTTTTTACTTTTGGGTTTTTGCGATGAGGCGGTAGACGCGTTGTCTTTGCGCCTGGGGCCCGCCGTCCAACGTGCGGGTACCGTACCCTGCAGTGTTGCAATCGTGTACTTGCCTTATAGTGTCAGCTATTGATCAAGGCCACATGCAAAATAGGGAAGGGGGGCATTGGCACAAAAGAGTGGTTAGACGCTCACAGGGGTGACTACGGTTACAAGCCTAAATATTTTAAGTCCATCATTACCGGCAATGCCCTCTGTGCAGGAGTTATAAGAAAGATTATTCAATTTCGCGCTTGAATTATGAAAGAGGTTGCATTCTTCAATATCAGGTGAAATGTGTCTTGCCTAGACAATCTAAAAAAGGCTGCACACCCATGCATCATTCTAAAAAATTATTTTTTTCTTTTCATTTATTTTTCGTTTTTTTTTTTTTTCAGTTCGATTTCTTGGTCGGACGCGATGGCAAATTTTTCATCGAGAGATTATCGTTATAAAGGCCTGTTGATTTTCAAAGAGATAGAAATCTTCTCTTTCAAGTATTTTTTTTTTAATTAATAAAAACACAAGAAAACTAATACAGCAACAGAAATACAAAAGTATACAACATGCCAAGTACGTCGTTAATCTTCTCCTTTTAAGGGGTTGAGAATATTTTTATTAAAAAATCATACTTGCTATGATTTTGAGGATCGGGTCCTCATAAATATTTTGAAGAGCCTTTGTTGAATTTTTTTCTTTTCGTTTTGTTCAATAATGGACGGTTCTTCATAGAATACTTTTTTTTTCGGAGAAAACCTTTACACTGAACTCCCGACACTTCAGGTAAAGCGTTCCGAAGTAATTCAACATTTGAGGAACATTTCCCCAGTTCTGATTATGTCTGTTGAAGATAACTCAAGTATTCTAGGCTTAATACAGAAATGTGTTAGGTTTGAGAACTCCATCATGGATTATGCATATTCGTCAGTGACGTGCACAATTCTTTTGAAGATAGGAAGAACAAAACTTCAATAATTGCTTTAATAATATTTATGTAGTGATCTTGATCCTCGCATTCGTTTGAAAAAGAGAGCGCTCACTAACAATGGTTGTAATTATCTTGTAAAACAGGAGCCCCAAGAACATATTCCAAGACTTACTCTACCCCAAAGAGACCTTACGAATCTTCTCGTTTGGACGCAGAATTGAAGTTGGCCGGTGAATTCGGTTTGAAGAACAAGAAGGAAATTTACAGAATTTCCTTCCAGTTATCTAAGATTCGTCGTGCTGCAAGAGACTTGTTGACAAGAGACGAAAAGGACCCAAAGAGATTGTTCGAAGGTAATGCTTTGATTAGGAGACTAGTTAGAGTCGGTGTTTTATCCGAAGATAAGAAGAAGTTAGATTATGTTTTAGCCTTGAAGGTCGAAGATTTCTTGGAAAGAAGATTGCAAACTCAAGTCTACAAGCTAGGTTTGGCCAAGTCTGTTCACCATGCAAGAGTTTTAATCACTCAAAGGCACATTGCTGTTGGTAAGCAAATTGTCAACATCCCCTCTTTCATGGTCAGATTGGACTCTGAGAAGCACATTGACTTTGCTCCAACATCTCCATTCGGTGGTGCTAGACCAGGCAGAGTTGCTAGAAGAAATGCTGCAAGGAAGGCGGAAGCTTCTGGTGAAGCTGCTGATGAAGCTGATGAGGCCGATGAAGAATAATTGTGCTGATTTTTATTTCTTAATTACGTGTTGAAATCACGATACTGGCATCCGATAGGGGAGTTGTATTCACAATACTATCGATTTTGTAAAATAGGACGAAGAACTTTTTATATACGAGCATTTCCTAATTAGTAGGAAGCGGAAAATAATAATATAAGAAAGTAAACGCAAAAGATAGGCTGACTGCCTTCATTCGACTGGGAGGTGAGGCGACATATTTGTCACCATTCAAGTTACCGAGATGGTAGAGAGGTGGATGGCTCGGGTGAACTTGATTGTACACTGCAGCAACGATGCTTTTTCTACCCATTTTATGAAGTTTAACATCCGTACCTTTCCACCTCCAAACATTTTTTGTAACTTCGTCCTTTGAAAAATCAAGAAGTAATAGGTGTGCAGTATAGGGCCGCTTGAGCGCGCAATATCGGTGAGTGAGGTAAGATCCATCCATACCTTAGCAAATATGGTAGTGAGGAGGCCAACTGTATTGCGTTAAAGGCAAAAGGATTGGTATATACGAATGATTGGTAATTTGAAAAGTAGGTTTCGAATCAAAGAAACTGAGACAGTCAAGGACACTAAACAAAAATGGGTAAATCGTATGTCCATATAACTTCAAAATGAAAATATAGCAGTTGAAACATATCAATTAAATCATTATACATCTCCAATAAACATGTATGCAAGAGGAAAGCGTAAATATCTTCGATTTCGACAATACTTTGCTACTGAACTAAAAATGAAAATGAAGTTGAATTCTCAAAGGAATGTGATACAAGATTCGTTAATTAATATGGTTTTTAGTGGAATTATCATAGTTTGTGATAGATACACACGAGGAGTAGTGAGCAAAGCGAGTGCAACAGCAATGATATTTTAGCAGGAAATAATATTATAAATTGGATATTGTGTGTTTTTTTTTGATATATGTTTGCCGAAGCTAATACAGAATGATTACTAACTGGAATTTAAAAGCACAATCATGCTCCTGAATGATTGATCTATTAAAAAATTATAAAACAGACATGGTTACAGATCTCGTACACGTTACATGTTCCAACGTGACTTCAGAAAGCATGGTGCCGTTCACATGTCCACCTACTTGAAGATCTACAAGGTTGGTGACATTGTCGACATCAAAGCCAATGGTTCTATCCAAAAGGGTATGCCACACAAGTTCTACCAAGGTAAGACCGGTGTCGTCTACAACGTTACCAAGTCTTCTGTTGGTGTTATCATCAACAAGATGGTCGGTAACAGATACTTGGAAAAGAGATTGAACTTGAGAGTTGAACACATCAAGCACTCTAAATGTAGACAAGAATTTTTGGAAAGAGTTAAGGCCAATGCTGCTAAGCGTGCTGAAGCCAAGGCCCAAGGTGTTGCTGTCCAATTGAAGAGACAACCAGCTCAACCAAGAGAATCCCGTATTGTCTCTACTGAAGGTAACGTTCCTCAAACTTTAGCTCCAGTTCCATACGAAACCTTCATTTAATCTACCTCGTTTGGTATATTTATCGAAGTTATCACATTCCTATATATTGTATCCTTTACATAAGAATTGCGTATAGATAGATACTATAACAATTTACATGATATTATTTGATTAAGGTGCATATTACCATCTTCTCAGCAGGTATTCAAACATATCTGCCAATGTATGACCTCGACATATGTGAAGAGATTACTGTGGAGAAGAATAGATGTAGCATTGTGCGCACTTATTAAATCTACTACTTAAAAAAATGTGTGAAGTATAAAGTGAATCTAAGAATATTTGTAGTATTTAAAACATCAATGTCTGTACAAGAAGAGATATATAACCTGAGCATCCTTTTTCAGATAGTGCACTTCATCGTTATCAAACTGAACTCATAAGGCGCCATTTTTTTAATTTTTTGCCTTTCCGTATTGTTTTTCTTTTCCTTTCCTTTTCTTTCATTCTTGTCGCAGTTACTGTTGTGATTACTTCAATTTAGAAAGCAATTGTTCAATTTCAGATATAGACTGTTGCAAAACTTTCTCTTGGAATTTTGGATTACCCAATTCTGACTGAACTCTGGAGATGACAGATTTTGCTAGTTGCCTTTGTTCCAATTGACGCAAGGAAGCTTCATATCTAACCCACGAATCTAAGACTGCCTTTGCTTCGTGAGCTAATTCTACCTTTTGTTTCAATTCAAAGGCTTCGCTTTCAAGTTCAACAGTTTCCTTGGAAACATCAAACAAAACCTTTGTAGTTTCAGCAACATTTTGTAATTGAGAGACAGAGTCAATTCTATCTTTAACAGCTTCGACATGCTTGTTTCTCGAGGCATTTAAAACGTCGGAGACTTTCTTCATTCTTGCATCGGCGAAATCTTTATATGCTGGCGCCAAATACTTTGCCACTAAACCAGTGAAACCCAAAAAAGTCAGCAATAAAATACTTTCATCGTTGATAACGTACAATTCATTGGAAATGGCATAAATGACAGCGGCAGCAGAAGTCCCCAAAACCCCCGTCTTTGTCAAAATATTATTACCTGGAATGGCACTGATGATAGAGTTAGCCTTTGCTTTTGGATCTGTCTGTTTTTCTGGAGTGGAAGACATATAACGGGCTCCAATCACCATCGAAGGACAACGAACACCTTGGCTAAATAATGTTTTAGAAACGGACCTTAACGCTAGGCCACGGACACCCATACTCATGCTCATTTTATCTCTTGCGCACTTAGGAGGTACTGAATTCTCGTCAGTCTTTTAATAAAATATAACCCTTCCTAGCACAGTATAAACTTGTCAACACAAACTGTTAACTGCAATTATAATCCCTTGCTATTTTAATTATCCAAACCTGTGATGAAGGTCCGAATGTGCGGTGAAGAGAAAAAGCGTCGTGATTGGTTCAATATTGATGTCGATTACCCGGCCAATGAGGCTCGCTCAATGGGACACCTCTATGATAATAGTTGTCGCCACAGCCATTCTGAATTATATTTATCTTTTATCTACGTATGTGCCATTGTCACAGCACATTTCTAATTCTGTGTGAGGAACTAATTTAGCCATGGACAGTTTCTCATGCGTGGAAGACCTGTTATGCTGTATAGTACTGCGCCGCGTTAAAAAATATTCATGCTTGTAGAGTAGAATATTCCTATCTTTACCGGACCGTATTTCATCTGGAAGTTGCAGTTGCGTCACAACACAGTTTATGGCTATTTTATTTTGAAAATTAAGCATATATGACATAATTAGAGCACTCCTATGTGGGAATTCTTACACTTTTAATGTAGAATCTCTTGGTGATTGTTACTATCAGTTGTGTTTTGGCCCTACTATTGTAATTCCCTTATAGTGTTCACCAGCTCTTGAATGTACTTTCCTTCTTCAGGATCAACGGTTGGTCCATTTGGATTTCTAATTGCGCTGCTACTATGCATGTTGTTGCTTGTAGCTTCATCTCCGACGGATTTTCCTGTTGGTGATGGCGTTCTAGTCATCATGGCAGCAGCGGTTGCGACCGCCACTTCACGACGTTGTTCCTCTTCTATTTTAGCATTGCGGTCCCTCAAGACTTGAAGTAGTTTACTATGTGCTTGCCTTAATTGCATCAGTTTGTTCTCGAACCCTGGAGGAAACTGATCATACAATTCTGTTGCCTGCGCCTGTCTTTTAACGTCATCCAGGGCATCTATTTCTCTCCACAAATAGTCTTGTCTGTCGATTATAGGCCGTACTTCCAGTCTGTTATGTGTCTGTAGCGGTATATCTACGCTATTTCTCCGGAATTTGGCAACTCCGTTATAGCTAACACTATCGGTATCTATTGTGTCATTACCAACTGTGTTAGCACTTGAACGGTTATAATAGTTATTGAATAGACTCCTTGTCGAAGGAATTTGGGAAGAATAAGATGGCCTAAATCCTGAATTTCTAATATAGGGATTTACGTTTGGTATTGTCCTGGGAAGCTCATGGATGCTGTCCTCCCCATACCGTTCATCGTCTTCATTCGTGATTTGCCTTCGTACTGAGCTTTTTTTCTGGAGATCTTTCATGAAGATAGTGAATTGTAAATTTTTGGTTAGGTTTTTCAAAAACAATGTCAATTACATGTCAGCGAAGGCCAGGTAGTAGGTGTCCGTGGCTATTGATTATCTTGATATCCGAACTTGAGACCACTTCGCGGCTACTAAATTTATGAACTAAAAATGAAAATTTCAACTTTGCATTACCTCTTCGCTTTAAACCAATTTAAAGGTACAATCACACTTTAAGTATTGTTGTTAGACGGTGGTGAATATAATCAGAGGCATCCAAACTTTCTGTTGCAGGTCCATTATCCTCTCAATTTTCGTATGACCTTAAAGAGACTTCATAGTTTATATTTGGTTATTTTCAATAGGTACAATGACAAGATCTCCCTGGAAGCGCCTACTATGGTTGAGACAGGAATACCCAGATAATTATACAGATCCAAGTTTTATTGAGTTGAGAGCAAGACAAAAGGCTGAGAGTAACCAGAAGTCTGATAGAAAATTATCAGAAGCTGCTCGCGCTCAAATTAGGTTGGATTTTATAAGTTTCTACCAAACCATATTGAACACTTCTTTCATTTACATCACTTTTACATATATTTACTATTATGGCTTCGATCCTATTCCGCCAACTATTTTCCTTTCATTTATTACATTGATTATATCAAGGACGAAAGTCGACCCTCTATTGTCCTCATTCATGGACGTTAAGTCTTCGCTGATTATCACATTTGCAATGTTGACTCTCTCTCCAGTCCTCAAATCTCTTTCTAAGACAACTGCATCTGATTCCATATGGACATTGTCTTTTTGGCTGACCCTATGGTACATTTTCGTTATTTCGTCAACAAAGTCCAAAGATAAACCCTCTAACCTTTCCACCAATATACTTGTCGCCCTTGTTGCTGTCCTATCATCGAGGCTTTCGACCACAATCGACGTATTCTGTTTTCTTTT
>JXWR01002087.1_pt1 | contig 13829 bp, 7 predicted proteins | sample 315541 | NCBI WGS metagenome assembly JXWR01 (sample SAMN03273951, study PRJNA271842) | soil metagenome | isolation source: rice field ambient CO2 | place: India: CRRI Experimental farm Cuttack,Odisha-753006 | collected 2013-12-17
CTGTCGGAAATCCCGAAAGAGATCTATGAAGACGTTGTTGATGAAGACGTTTTAAGGGCTATCACCGAACAACAAAATTTCGAAAAATGCAACGAATATATTTAGTATACTCAATGTAACAATATAACAAATTTTTATCTTCAAATCAAGGTAAAAAAATTCATATATTCTCACTTTCTTTTTCTTTTCTTGACTATTCATCTACATATGCATTTCACGCGTAAATAGGTTGATCTACAAACTTTGAATGAATTTTTCCATTGGCTCGTTGCCATTTACCAACGAAATGGTTTTTTTCACTGTTGCATTTGGATGTAGCAAGCTTTCCACAATAAAAGAAGCTACATCCTCCCTGTTAATGGAGTAGTTAACAGAAGCCTTCTCTTCTAATTTGTCAAGGGGTTGCAAAAGACCGGTACCTTTATTTAGTTCCAACGATCCAGGCTGTAAAATAGTGTAATCCAAATTAGAGTTTCTAACCTCACGATCAGCAGATCTCTTTGCAATATAGTATTCACGCAAACCCTTAATGTTATACCAAAAATCTCTATCCTCCGCCTTGAGCGCTGAAACAACAACGAACCTTTTGATACCAGCCTTTTCGCATGCTTCAACAACTTTGATACAGCCATCCAGATCAACCGTGAAAATTCTTTCCATTCCTTTACCACCCGCACCGGCGCTAAAGACCACGGCATCATAAGCCTTAATAGCGTCTGTGATCTCACTAACGGACGCGTTTTCTATATCTGTCAAACTAGCATCAACACCTACTTCATTCTTGAAATAATTGACTTGATCCTGTGTTCTAACAATCGCTAATGGTGTTGAGAAACTATCGTTGGCCTTCAATTGGTTTATCAATAAACGTCCAACTTTACCACTGGCACCGACAACCGCAACTTTCATAGGAGACATGGCTGTTAAGTCAATAATATATGAATACCGATGATATAACTTCAATGAATTTTTATTTGGAGGGAAAGTATCCTATTATGAGCGTCACGATGGGACTTTAAATATATATCCCTACTTCGAGTGTACCCTTACGTAATACTTGCAGCCCCTTGCTGTTGACAGCGCGATACAATTTTCGTACTAAACAATCACAGAGGTAACAGCAAAGTTTGGAAAGTACTTTTGTTGGAAAGTTATTACGGCCACTAACATTGTCTCGTCGTATTATTAAAAGCTATAACGTCGTATTTCTTTGCTCGCTTGTGTTTTGTGATACAGGAAACACACACCAACAGGTTCACCGAGGGCTGTTGTCTGTCTTTGTACTTTAACTCAAAGAACTTCTGTTTCACGATTTGTATTAATAGTTCTTGCAGGCTACTAGGCTGAATACGTTAAAATGGTTAGCAACGAATATAACCAGAAATACTTCGGGTACAATTCTGATACGTATATTTGTAGATATGTCTCGCTTGATGTTGCCAACTTTGTCAAAAATGGTAACGTATGGGCACACGGAATGTGCTAATCCTCGACTTTGCTCTTTCGTAAACCAATTTGATGCAAGTGCAGCGTGGTCTTTTGAAAGTGCATTATCTCATTGGGCGATGCGAAAACTCTGCCTACAGAAGTTCGCCGTTAGATAATTCTGATTGTAGAAAACCTACCAAAGAGAATAAACTAAAGTGTCATCTGCTAATTTATGATCTTATCGTCTGAGTGATGATGTATGTTTCTCTTTGTACGGTTCGTCTTGTGCTCATGTACGTAACATCCTCCATATGTGTGAATTATTTTGTCCGGCGTCTTGTTTGAATATCCCATCCGGACGTATTTCTTTATAGGATAACGCATGCACATATCGGTTCGTCTAATAAGAAAGTCCCTTCTGGTATTATTCGGTGTCCTGTAAGATCTATATACTAATCACCAAGCTATCTGGTGTCACATTGTGAATACATTTGTCTTTTGGTCCATTTTTCCCCATCATTTTCTCGTGAAAACGATCTCTAACTTTTGCCACTATAGTTTTAAAGGAAAGATTTTGAGCTGCCAACGAATACAATATAGCACACTCAAGAGTCTTGGCAAGCAACTTTAAAGTTAGAAAGAGTACTAATGTTGCTACTTTCTTGGTCAAGAATTGCTACTAAGGTAGTTAGAAGGCCCGTTCGCTTCCGGTCCTATTACGGCTTGACCCATATCAAGAGTTTACATACTCAATATCGGCTACTCAATAGGCTGCAAGAGAATAAGAGCGGTAACAAGAACGAGGACAATAACGAAGACGCTAAACTTAACAAAGAAATTCCCACAGACGAAGAGGTTGAAGCAATAAGAAAACAAGTAGAAAAATATATCGAACAAACTAAAAATAATACTATACCGGCTAACTGGAAAGAACAGAAACGCAAAATTGATGAAAGTATTAGGCGTTTAGAAGATGCTGTATTGAAACAAGAATCTAACAGAATTCAAGAAGAAAGAAAGGAAAAAGAGGAGGAAAATGGTCCTTCAAAAGCCAAGTCAAACAGAACAAAAGAGCAGGGCTACTTTGAAGGTAACAATAGCAGAAATATTCCACCGCCACCACCTCCTCCTCCTCCCCCAAAACCACCTCTAAATGATCCTAGTAATCCTGTATCGAAGAACGTTAACTTATTCCAGATAGGACTAACTTTTTTCCTCCTTTCGTTTTTATTGGATCTCCTCAACAGTTCGGAAGAGCAAAGTGAGATAACGTGGCAGGATTTTAGAGAGAAATTATTAGCAAAAGGTTACGTTGCGAAGTTGATTGTTGTCAACAAGTCCATGGTGAAAGTGATGTTAAATGACAACGGAAAAAACCAAGCCGACAATTACGGTCGCAACTTCTATTATTTCACAATTGGTTCAATTGATAGCTTCGAACACAAACTTCAGAAAGCACAGGACGAACTGGACATTGATAAGGATTTCAGAATACCTGTACTATATGTTCAAGAAGGCAATTGGGCTAAAGCTATGTTCCAAATTTTGCCAACTGTTTTAATGATTGCAGGTATTATTTGGTTGACAAGAAGATCGGCACAAGCAGCGGGCGGTAGCCGTGGAGGCATATTTGGTCTGAGTCGTTCTAAGGCTAAAAAATTTAACACTGAAACAGACGTTAAGATCAAGTTCAAGGACGTTGCCGGATGCGATGAGGCTAAGGAAGAAATCATGGAGTTTGTGAGCTTCTTGAAAGAGCCTTCTCGTTATGAAAAAATGGGAGCTAAAATTCCTAGAGGTGCAATTTTATCTGGTCCACCAGGTACCGGTAAAACTTTGCTTGCAAAGGCAACAGCAGGTGAAGCCGGTGTTCCGTTTTATTTTGTTTCTGGTTCAGAATTTGTAGAAATGTTTGTTGGTGTTGGTGCAGCAAGAGTAAGAGATTTGTTCAAAACTGCAAGAGAAAATGCACCCTCGATTGTGTTTATTGACGAAATTGATGCTATAGGAAAAGCAAGACAAAAGGGTAATTTTTCAGGTGCCAATGATGAGAGAGAGAACACGCTAAATCAAATGTTAGTAGAAATGGATGGTTTCACTCCAGCTGACCACGTTGTTGTTTTAGCTGGTACCAATAGACCCGATATCCTCGATAAAGCATTATTAAGGCCTGGTAGATTTGACAGGCATATCAATATCGACAAGCCCGAACTTGAGGGTAGAAAAGCCATTTTTGCTGTTCATTTACATCATTTGAAACTTGCCGGGGAAATTTTTGATTTGAAAAATAGATTAGCGGCTTTGACGCCAGGCTTTTCTGGTGCTGATATTGCCAACGTTTGTAACGAGGCCGCCTTGATTGCTGCTAGAAGTGATGAAGATGCAGTAAAATTGAATCATTTTGAACAAGCTATCGAAAGAGTCATCGGTGGAGTGGAACGCAAATCCAAGCTGCTCTCTCCCGAAGAGAAGAAAGTGGTGGCTTACCACGAGGCTGGACATGCTGTATGTGGATGGTACTTAAAATACGCAGATCCTCTTCTGAAAGTCAGTATTATTCCACGTGGCCAGGGCGCCCTTGGTTATGCACAGTATTTGCCAGGTGATATCTTCTTACTAACTGAACAGCAACTTAAGGACAGAATGACCATGTCTCTGGGTGGAAGAGTTTCTGAAGAATTACATTTCCCATCAGTTACAAGTGGCGCATCTGATGACTTCAAAAAAGTTACTAGCATGGCCACGGCAATGGTCACAGAATTAGGCATGAGTGATAAAATTGGCTGGGTCAATTACCAGAAGAGAGATGATAGCGATTTGACAAAACCATTTTCGGACGAGACAGGTGACATTATTGATTCCGAAGTATACAGAATCGTCCAAGAATGCCATGACAGATGTACAAAGCTGCTTAAAGAAAAAGCAGAAGATGTAGAGAAGATTGCTCAAGTACTACTGAAAAAAGAAGTTTTGACAAGAGAAGATATGATTGATTTACTTGGTAAGCGCCCTTTCCCAGAAAGGAATGATGCTTTTGATAAGTACTTGAACGATTACGAAACGGAAAAAATCAGGAAGGAAGAAGAAAAAAACGAAAAACGTAATGAGCCTAAGCCATCTACAAACTGATTGATATTTCACAATACAAAGAAATGGAGGAAGGCTGTTCTACATATCTTGCTTATTTTATTGAAAGCCAGACATCTTTCTTTTTCGGTAGAACACTGTCACGTATTTACCATATAATCTAATCTGAAAACATGTAAATATATATACGTGTATAAATGCACCTATATCTATATATGATCAAAGCGCTTCTGTGAGGCTGTCATTGGTTAATACACGCGATCTTTTTTTTATCGCTGATTCCACGGCTTAGCCTATCTTATCTTCAGTATTCGCATGATACACTTTTTCACTGCGTCGTTTTGTTGGATGATATCTATCCGACAATAAACGTAGGTCATCTTAAGGGCCGGTGATAGAGAAGAGCATGCGGTTCCACTTTAGGCCCACCCACATTCCCAAAATATAAGAATACAGCAGCGATTTTTTTCTATCGAATTATTTTGTTTTTTGTCTCCTCTTTGTTCTTCACTAAGCTCAGAGCCCTAGTTGTTGAGGGAACAAGAAGAATGCAAACACTAGACGAGACTTCAAATCTACTCCCTCCACCTGAGGAAGCTGAAGCCCCTCCCTTGGAACAAAAATTTCATGAATACAATTTGGCTTTACCTAAGTTTCCCATTTTGTTTTCGCTATGGTTGGGTAGTTTTTTGAGTTCCTTGGATAGCACTATTGTCGCAAATATAATGAATAGAGTTGCTGAGGAATTCTCTGAATCAAGTAAAAAGCAATGGATTGCGACGAGTTTTCTTTTGACAAATACGGCTTTCCAACCACTATATGGGAAGCTTTCTGATATAACAGGGCGGAAGTCAGCATTATTAACCGCTCAATTTTTTTTTGGCCTTGGGTGCTTATTAACATGTTTTGCCAGAAACGTCACGGAATTCTCAATAGCAAGAGCCATATGTGGTATTGGTGCAGGAGGATTGAATGCTATTAGTAGCATTGCTGTTAGTGACATATGTACAGCAAGAGAAAGAGGCGTTTACCAGGGATATGCGAATATTGTTTTCGGGTTTGGTCAATTACTAGGTGCTCCGTTGGGTGGTGTATTTATAGAAACCATTGGATGGAGGGCTCTTTTTGGTATCCAAGTACCCGTGATAATGTTGTGCTCGGTATTAGCAATCAAAAACATTAATATTAAGCTATTCCATGTTCCTCCTATGAAAGAAAGATATACCTTAAAGAATCTGTCACGGATAGATATATTTGGCTCATTAAGTCTGGTGGCGACCATTAGTGGAGTTTTATTTTTGTGCTCTAGCCAGTTGAACAAGTTGTATTTAGCATTGTTTACCATTGGTAGTTTTACTGTTTTTATCCTGGTTGAACGTTATTACGCGACTGAGAAAATTTTACCATTCGAACTATTGACTCGTTCATTCTGTTTGAGCTCAGCGGTAACGGTTATATCTTCATTTGTTGTATTTGGTGAAATCTTTAGGTCGCCAATCTATTTACAATTGCTTCAAAATATTAGTGTAACAAAGACTGGTCTCTTTTTGATTTTCCCCTCTATATCAGTTGCAGTCGGATCATTGGTAACAGGATGGGTATTGCGGAATACGAAAATTAACCTAGCACACTGTGCATATCAAATCATTTTTGGTGGTATGATAATGCAGCTATTGGGTTTGGGATTGGGCTATTTGCTACTTTCACACTTGAATCCTGACTACACCATATATGATATGCTTGAGTCTATTACATTCAGATCTAACTCAATATGGTGGAAATTGATATATGTGTTTGCATCAGTCCTTGTGTCCTTTGGTTACGCTTGTCTATTAGTGGCCACGTTAGTAAGCATCGTATTCACCGTCGAAAAATCACAGCAAGGAACCATGACTGGTGTTTTCTATTTGTGGAGATCCATTGGTAACGTTCTTGGTGCCTCTTTAACTTTAGTGTCCTATGAGAATAGCCTGTCGTCCATGTTATGGAATTATATGTTCAAAACCAAGCGTGATGACGAATATCACTTCACCAAAAAGCAGTACTACTCCCTTATCAATGATTCGAGTTACTTGAGAGGGCCCAATTTTCCAACGGATATATTTGTTCGCATTCTTGATGTCTACAAAAAGGCATTCCTGATTTCCTATATTCCAAATATAGCCCTGGCAGCAGTGGGAATTGTTTTATCGTTATATCTGGTGAAACATACTTACAAACGTAGTTCAAGTTCTTGAAAAATTGAAAATAGACTTTATATTATATACCTTTATAAATCCAAGGTCAAAATCCTTCTAGGAATGAGCAATTCTATTGCATCTTTTTCTACATTAAAGGATTTCAGCATTTCGATATCTATTCCTAGTTTTTGGCACTCTATTTTGCAACTTTCCGGGAAAAAAGGTTCAAACGGATATTGCAAATAATACATGATCAGCACATTTTTCAATTCTTTGCTTATGTGATCTCCCGCCATATATAGTCTTAACGCAAAGGCCATACTCTTGCAACTGATAATGGGTGGTACACCTGCATACCCAGTACATAATCCAGGAATAATAAGACCATCAATGTCTTTTGGAGAATGCATCAAGGCATTCCACATGGCGTTGAAAACCGGTTCAAACCCTGTCTTGAGGGGATTCTGCGGATTAAATATAGGAGCTGATGGGGCTACAACGGTCGGAACATGAATAATATACCTAATACCATCTCTACATTCAATTGTTTTCTCTTCAAGACATCGCTGTAGGTCAACCACTGTAGCAGATCCGACCGTGTGATATCTTCCTCCAAGCTGATTCCTGAACCATGTTTCAAAGGGCTTTCCCCCGAAATAATTATACAAAGCTTTATCGAACCCTCCTCCAAGATAGCCATACGAGTTACCAGGTGAAACAATTGCGTAAGAGTGGCCATGATGGATTGCATCACCTTTACGCATTGAATCCATAAGAGATTGAAGGTGCCCATGATGAATACAAAGATACTTATCATTTTGAATATATGCATGGGGTATAGATTCCTGCCAGAGATTGGTAACTACTTCGTTTGTATCGCATAATATTATTCTCATTTTTTTTACCCCGTTCAAAAGTGAGTGTCTGTTTAAAGATCCTGTCATGATTATGAATGTCTGCAGTTTTTCCAATTTTCCCAGTTCAAAATTACGAAGATGGCTTGGTGGTTTAAGATGTATTATGGACCATTATACATAGGGGATTCAATTCGAAAAGTTTAACCGTTAATAAGAAACACCCACACCTGAAGTTTTTACGAAAATCAAATGCTTCTCTTCTGTTATTGTTTGCTACTAGGAACACGTATAGGAACACGAATAGGAACACGAATATTTATTGTTCATCCGATTATATCGCCATTGATTGCAGTGGAAACGGCAAAAAAAAAAAGCATATAAAATGGAGATTTCTTGATTATTCATTATTAAAAAATCCTTTATATGTTACAGTGCATGGAAGCCATCGTTCAGAAGTTGAACGAGCACGAAAAAGAATAAAATACATAACTTGTACAAGGAGAGAATTTCTGCCGAGAGTCCCTATTTCTTTCTACCAAAGATTTTTTTCAGTTTTTTGCCGAAACTACCCTTCTTTTCTTTTGTAACGCTGACTTCCTGTGCTTGTGGGAGCCTGCCTTCGCCGTTCTCTGGATTACTAGAGAAGCGTAACCTATTGGTCATCGAAGGGTTTGAATTTTTTGCAGGTTCAGCTTCACTGGCAGCTCTTAAAGATAACCCGCTGAATTTCTTGTCCACCTTTTTACTTGTAATGGCAGGATCGGTGGTAGTATGATTAGGACTTGAGACTCCAGGGGAAACCACATTATTTTCCTTTTGCTTACTTTTGCTCTTGAAAAGCGAAAAAGCACCGTTACCACCATTACTATTTTTGTTACCGCTGGTTTTATTGCCTTCTGTTTCTGTGTTGTATTTTGATGGGCCTTGGTTGAAAAATTGGGACTCATCTTCTGAGTCTGAATCCGCAAATCTTGATGAATGACCCAAATATTTGAAAAACTCCTGTGCTGTATCGGTTCGATTCACATTTGTGCTATTCTGGCTAGCTTGCCCATTATAGCTTTCACTCAATGCCTCCTCAAAATTACCATTTCTCAAAGAAAGCTTTTTAAATCCGAGATGGGATTCATTGCTTCTCGTCTTCTCAAAACTAGATTTGCGAGGAGGTGGTTCTTTGGGGTACAAAATACTATTCATGTCCTTCGTTGAAGGTTTATTGTTTTGCGCGATCTGTGATCCTCTCTTTATATTCTTATTGATTTGGTTTTTAGGTTTATTTGGGCCATTTGACTCATATACACTTGCGGGCTCTTGAATTTGCTGCGAATTTTTAGACAGAGAAGCCATAACCGAATTTCTTTTTGGTTTACCCTTCTCTGGGGTTCCTAGGGGTATAGCAGAATGGCGTTTATTGTTTATTTTCTCTGGAGGAGAAGGCGAATTTGATCTGATGCTTCTGAACTGGCCTACTGACTGAGGTCTTTTTATAGAAGATCGTTTTACACTTGCTCTGCGTGATACGCTGTCGGACATCGTCATTTGAGCATTTAATCTCGTATTTTCAGCAGTCGTAAGAGACAGGTATGCGCCATTGGCGGGAGAGTTATCAGAGTACATGGATGAGTCATGGTTGGACGATCCTGACGATTTTTTAAGAGCAGATTTGATTGGTGTAACTACTTTCGTTACAGGAACCATAGGAGCTTCAGGCTTGTGAAACTTTTCTTGCTCAGCTTGTTTCGATTGGTTTTTTCGAGAAAGGTAGGTATTTGAGGTCCTTAAATACTGAGCCAAAGAAGGCGTTGGTTCTGTTTGATTAGGATGATCGGTGTTCTTGGAGGAATTCGACTTGCTCGTTTTCTGATCGCTTTCTTCTACTGTATCGAAGAATTCATCCTTAGTATCGCCAACATTCCCTTTTTTGGAAGAAGTATTAGCACCAGAAATTTTCTCACAACAATTGTCTGGCTTTTCAACTTTTTTTGAACTCTCGGTCCCTTCCAAGGTATCCTTCTCTTCTATTGAGCGGGATTTTTCATCAAGGTCTTGTGTGGGAGACGATGTTGTGTCATTCTCTAGATTTTTATTGCCATTTTCTGGTTTGGAGTTTTCAACTGATCCTTGGGCCGAATAACTGCCGCTAGAAGAAATGTTGTTCAGTTGTTCAACCGACTTGTCATCCACTTCGGCCTCCGGAAGAGGATGTTCTGCTACTGGTTTATTCCCCTCCCTCTTCTCTTCGTTGTCGTAATTAAAAGTTTTCTCAAGAGTAGATGCTTGACGGTTATTTTTTGGCCATTGTACATCGCCTTTTACAGTTTTTTCGCTTATGAAAACATCTTCTTGATCAGAATTTAAAGGTTTTTCCTTCCCTTTTTCTTCAATAAAACTTTCTAACTCAATGTTTTCATGTATTAGTTTGCTTAGATCATCTTTTTCAATGTTTAGTGAAGAAGGTTTTTCTAGATTATTTTCGCTATTGACTACTGTTTCGGATTCGGAAGAGTTAGAATTATCAAGTTTCAACTCTTGGTCTGTTTCTTCACGAACTTGTGTTTCAATGAGAGGAACATTTGAATTTATTGGATGTTTCTTGGCAAGATTTCTCTCCTGAACCGCCTTCTGGCCTTTTTTTGCTTGTGTACTTGATGTATTCCCTAAAGACGAAGTCTTCTTTGGTTGAGAATGTAAAGATTCCTGCGATACTTTTTTTCTTAAAAGTGAACCATTTCTTGCATTCAAGGCACTGTGGGCAGAGTTGGAACGCCTTAGCAATTTAGAAGTATTGGCATTGCTTGGTTTTTCAACGGGGACCTCAATTGCAACCAGCCCGTTGGGCCCAGGAATATACTTTCGCGTAGTCCTCAAAGGAATAGACCCGCTAGGATTTTCAGTACGGTGTTGTCCCGTTAAAATTCCTCTGGCCTGTGGTCCGCCAAAATCCTTGAACGTACGTTGAGCCTCATCATAGCTTATTCTTTGGTGTGTTTTGGACTTTTGACGTTGTAAACCAGAACTGTTTCTGCTTTGCTGACCTCTCTGGTTAGGGAGACTCGAAGTTCTATTGTGAGACCTAGTTTTGTGCTGCGGTTCCTTCGTTAAAGGAGAATTTAATGAATCTCCCTTCCCCATTGATGACCGTTGGGTAAGGCTGTTTATTTTCCCGGGACGACCTTTACCATCGCTCCTTCTAGATTCCGATGATATACTAGAAATAGAAGACATTCTTTTGGGGGCAGAAGGTTTTCTTAAGTTTGTCATCGAAGCGGATCGATAGGTCGGCCTTTGTTCGTTATCAGATTGATTACCCTTCTTCATAAATAATTTACCGATACTTGCTGCAGCTGCAACTGCTGTCGGGTCCGCCTGTTCCATTTCTGGTGCAGTTGTTCTTCTTCTAAACATTTTTAGGAACGAACGGCTGGTGATTTGTGGAATTGGTTGGTATGGCTACGTGTTGCTGTTGTGTTTTATATGTTTTTATCCAATTTGTCGGTAAAGTAAGGGAGCACTGAAAATTTAGCGAAGAAATGAATACTTCCTTTAAGGTTATCTATCGTCCTTTTTTGCATGTTGACCCTCGCGCCACACGGCCAGCCCGCTGCCGCAGTGAGCTAAAATTGGGCCTGCTTAGCGGCGACGCGACGGGATTTTGCGGATTTACTGTTGACGTTAAAAGATGTGGCAGTGACACCAATTGCAAGAGATTACCTTGACCAATAATTAAGTTATTTGGCTATAGAGTGTGAACATCTATTCTACATACTGCCCAAAATATAAGTACTTGTTTTAATGAAATTAGAAGAAATTAAAGAACACTTTTTTATATATCCGGGGCCGACATCGCCGAGTCCCTTGGCAAATCAACTCCGATGTCTTTCTTGATCGCTAACCAGTAAGAAATTAATTGTAAAGGAATAACGTTAAGTATCCCTTGGAGACAATCTACGGTTTGGGGTACCTCGAGTGTAACAACGTTTCCTTTTTGTTTGTCTTGCTCCCATATCTTATGCCCCTTGTTACAAATGATAATCGGATTGCCCTTCCTTTCTATTATTTGGTCAATGCAAGACGCGATTTTGGGCGAAAAAGCATCCTTTGTCGCAAAGGCGATAATTGGCGGATTATCAGATGCCACAGCTAAGACTCTGTGTCCTAGCTCGTTGGTAAGAATACTTTCAGAATGCACGTAAGAAATTTCTTTCATCTTCGAGGCGCCTTCCGAAGCAGAGGCAAATTGGTAACCTCTTCCTAAAAGCAAAAATGTATCATGCTGTTTTAGTTTCTTGTCACACAATTCAATAATCAATGGTTCAAGCTCCAAAACTTCTTTTATTTGGCTTGGGACTATAGTTAAGGCTTGAATTATTTCTTTCCTCCTTTCTATTTTAGACACCAAATCTTCCGACATCCATAGGGCAATCATGACTAAAGCGATGTATTGAGAAGTATAAGACTTGGTTGTTGCAATACCTTTCTCGGGGCCTGTGTTTGTATGAACACCGCAATGTGTAAATCTTGAGATAGAGGAACCGCTGCAATTAACTACCCCGATTGTGACTGCCTCTTTTTTGATACAGTAGTTCAAAGCATTAATTGTATCAGTTGTCTCCCCACTTCGAGAAACAAATATGCAAACATCGTTCCTGAAAATGCAACAATTGCGGTCAACAAAATCCAAGGCCAATTCAACGTTTACTGGAACTTCCATTAACTCCTCAAAGATGGGACGGGCAGCTAGGCATGAATGGAAGGAGGCCTTGGATGCAATCATTATTATTCGTTTTGCTCTTCTCAATTCTGTCAACCAATTTTCTAGTCCTCCCAAAACTACTCTGTTTGTAAAGGCGTCAACTCTTCCTCTCATGACATTTTTTGTTGTTTCACACTGCTCGTATATTTCCTTTTGCATAAAATTATCGTAAGGGCCTTTTTTGATTTTGGACAACTCCAATTCTAATTTTTGAACTGTTCTAAATGAAAAGTCCTCGGAACCAATTTTAGAACAATGGATATGAAGCTCCCCATCATAGATATGGGCAATATCATTATCCTCCAAATATACTACTTTACTCACATACCGCGCTAGTGATGCACAATCGGATGACAAATAGAATTCCATGGGTCGCGGCAAGCCGTTCTCGGCTGGCGTTTCTGTGGATGAGCCATGATTGAATGTAGAAGTTGTAGAGTTTCTCAGGTATTGTGAACGAAGGGGGGGTGACTTCCTTAAACAAGTGTTATATTTTACAGGTGCGGCAGCCAAGACATTACCAGAACTCTTGGTTTGAGTATTAAGCTTCAAGTAGTCTTCTTCTTGATCCAAATATTCCACCTCGACAAAGTTTACGTCCATGTCAGTTTTACCTTTAACACCAATAACTAACGGGGAACCCTTTCTTGCGGCAACCACTTCATCGGGAAAATGAGAAGAAGTGCATAGCAGACCATAAGAGCCTTCCAATTCTTTAAGTACTAAATTTGTTAATACATGGAAATCGAGGTTGTACCCGAGTTCAATGCTTGTATCATAAATGTGTTTGTACAGTTTAGGAATACATTCGGTATCAGTGTCACTTTTGAACACATAGCCCTTTGCCATCAATAAGGCTTTCAAATTAGCGAAGTTGGTAATAACCCCGTTGTGTACCACAACAAATTCATTAGATGGATCTGAGTTATGTGGATGACAATTTGCACGTCTTAGCCCTCCATGTGTTGCCCGCCTAGTATGGGCAATGCCACAATGCGAAATAAAGGGCAGGTTCTTATTAAGATTGTAAAGGTCGATTTCTTCCTTCAAACTGCTTATTTTACCGGTTTGCTTATAAATATTGAGAGACTTCAGCTCATCACCTTGGATCGAAATTCCACTGGAGTCATATTCCTTGTACTCCAATGCCTGTAACCCTTCGATTAAAGTGTCGATGATTTCTCCTCTTGTCTTCTCAATTAAAAAATTGCAATAGCCAAAAATGCCACACATTCTTCTTCTTATATTGGGTTTTTAATCTAGTTTATTGGATCATCTTTTGAAAGTCTTTTTTACAAATTCCTTTTGTTTTATAATTTAATTATAAATGTTCAAAGACGTTTCTGAATTGTAAATATAATTCAGGGGACGGCATCAGTTTGATTCCATACACTACGTGCTAGTCTAGCCCAGCATGACTAAAACGAAAAGGGGCGCCTTTAAAAATGAGGAAGAAATCCAAATCCTAATGACCTTCAAGCGCATTTTTGGGGCTGATGTTTTAGTTCGAATGTCTCCTATTGT